>Ga0233433_10000060_pt1 | contig 134053 bp, 126 predicted proteins | sample SI_122_August201_5_FD_179868 | JGI IMG/M metagenome (GOLD analysis project Ga0233433, IMG submission 179868) | Seawater microbial communities from Saanich Inlet, British Columbia, Canada - SI_122_August2016_100_MG | ecosystem: Environmental > Aquatic > Marine > Inlet | place: Canada: British...
TGATAATCAACATTTAGCATCTTTTAATATAGGTGTAAAAAGGGGCTACATTAGGGGCTATTTAAATTAATTATATTACTATTCTTTTATTACCTAATATATCTAAAGATTCTTTCCAATCTTCTATATCTAAATTTGGTTGTAATGTAGTTATGTATTTAATATGCTTACTCATTTCTACTTCTAAAATATGTTGCCAATCTTCATTTGTTACTAAAGCATCATGTATGCTAAATAAAGGCATGTTTGGGTGACTTTGATTAATCTTCTTTGCTGTATAATCTAACAGTACATATGCCTCAATATATTGCAGCAGGTAAGAAAACTTTACATCGTGATCATCAAAGCATTTAAATATTCTGGAAACACTTGGGTATGTTTCTCTGAATATCTTAGCTTCTTTAATCGTTGTTCTAGGTTTGCTGTAAAATATCTCCATTACAACTGCTTTAACAAGCTCTCTGGGTGTTTCAAAGATAACTTTTCTTTTAGGTTCCTGCTTGCTTCGGCTTCTATATTTCTTTTTGCGGGTGTAATTAGAAACCATTCTAAAGGGTTTGCCATCCTCGTCAAAATCAATGTTAAGCTTATGTTGAAATTCAGTATAAAAATCCTTATTTAATATTGACTGAGCAAAACTGATTAATTCTCGTCTATTCAACTCTAGATTAAAGAGTGATTCTATTACTGAGTCATTAAGTATATCGGTAGCTTTAATTTGCTCTAACAAGCCTTTGTCTCTCTTTAGAATTGCCTTTATGATAACACATAAGAAAAATGGCTGAGAGGTCTTTAAATCGACTCCTATTATGGGTTTCCCATCATACTTAATATACTTTCTTAAAAGTTTAGAAGACCTTGTTAGGTTGCTGTGTAATCTGTTGTCTGATTTTGGTTTAATTGAATATTTCCATTCTTGATTGTGAAGTTCTTTTATTAGAGTTGCGCTTGTTAAGTACTTTCTTCGAGTAGCTTCACTATTTATAAAAGGTTTAATTTCATTATAAGCAGCCTTTGAATCAATGGTGAGTTTGTCATCAAAAAACTTAACTAGGTGAGGTCTGGTTTTTATGCAACATTGATTTTTATCTTTTTGTAAAGATGTTAACCCTTGATGATCAAATTTTTTCAATAACAATTTGTTGGTAATTTTATAAGTTTCCACTTCATCATTTAGATACTTATTCTTCATTATGAATATGCTGCAACGTTTTATGTCTGCACCATAATTTGAAACTTTATCAATAAAATGTTCCTTTAGAAATTCAAAATACTGGTTGTACTTTCCATGGTGTTGTTTTAGTAATTGAGAATCTAATGAGACATAATCTGTTTGTTCTTCTTCTCTATATTGACTAGGAATAGAATTAAATAAACTTAAAAAGAAGACTAACACATCTAAATTGAGTTTGGGTTTGGTAACGCAGTTGTATTCTTTTGCAGCAGTTCTTAAATCATTTAAAAGCTGCTTTTGGATAATTACTGTTTTCATAGCAAAAATTAATTTAATTTAATTAATGCTTCCTCAATCTCACTTCTTTTATAGTATACCCTCCCCACAAGTCCATACGGTATTAATTTACCTTTCTTTGTCCAATTGTAGACAGTGCTCAAATTAATTTTAAGGAGCTCTGAGACCTCTTTCCTAGTTAAATATTCTGTAGGTTCTTTTGGCTGATAAGAATCCTTTAAACCTTCTATTTGGGCTTTAATACCTTTTAAAATTTCCTCTTGTAGTTCTTGAGGGGTAACTTGAATTAATTGAATCATTTTCTCCATAATTATAGTTTATTATAGAGCAAAAATCAACAAATCACCTTACCCTTGTAAGTATGAAATCGTAGTATTTGGGTACGTTTTTAGGAGAAGATTTAATATGGTTTATGTGAAGTTTTTAAGATTGAATATATACTAACTTTAGATTCAGTTGTGCAATTAATAAGTTGCTTTGTTTTTTCAATATCAATATTAAAATTATAGAATAAAAAATTTCTATATTCAGAATCACCTACACCTTCATAAATAAGTTTATCTTCTTGCATCTTTCTATAAATAAAGCTATAATCTGCCATTAGAGATCCTTCTCTTACATGTTGTTCTGAAAATTCAGAAAACAAATTATAAGAATTTAAACTAGTAAATATTCTTGGATATGGATTTTCTTTATTCACTTCATCAACTTTCCCCTTTATTTCTAATTTTTCATCCCCTTTTTGAAAATCCGATAAAGCTTTAAAAAAGTTTCTTGGTAAATTATTTTTTGCTAACGCTATAAATTCATTAAATATTTCTTCTGATGTGTTCAGATAATTAGATAAATTGTTATTCTCAATGATTACTTGATTATATAATTTTGATAATTCAATAGTCGCTGGAATTATTGCATTATCATAACTAAGCTCTCTTACTATACGATTATTAACGGACTCAAAATAAACATCACATAAATTTATATGCCTAATATATTCTTCTCTTTCTTTAGCTTCTTCTATTTCTTCATCTGAAGGCTCGTAATGATCATCAGGTAATTCAAATTTAGTTATCTGTTTATCAATTTTATAAATATTACCTCCTTTATCAATATAGTCCCAAAAAAACTCAATTGTATCAAAGCCTGTTTTTTTAAAATCAGTAAATATTTTGATGTTTTCAAGATGTTCTAAAATATTAGAAACCATAAGATAATTAGTTAGTTAATTGTTTGATACATTTTTGATAACGTGCAATCTTGGCTCTTTATTTGTTTTTAAATTTTCCTTAGCCCATATTCTAGCCAATTCTAAACTATAATCAATAGGTTTTTTACCAATGTAATCCAAAAACATTTTTTCTGTACTATGAGCAGTAATATTCATTAACAAAGGAGTCGGATATTTAGGATTTCCGTAAAAATTTGTTGAAAAAGAACGTCTGCAAATATGTGATGAAACTAATTTATACTTTTCAAACATTCCATTTTCGTTTCGTTTCGTTTCTTTATTAAAACAATTGCCCTCCACAACAGAATCAATTTTAGCAATTTCACATAATTGTTTAAGGTAGCGATTGAACAATGCCTTATTGCTATCTATATTTTCTACATATACAGGGGGAAACATCCCATTTCTCTTGTCAAGTATTACTTTCACCTCATAATGTATAGGAATTTGTACAATTTTTCCAGTTTTAACTTGCTCTAATACAATGAAATTAAAATCCTGTATAGTTTGAATAAATTCATTAGTCATTCTTAATAAATCTGACACCCTTTGCCCTGTGTAAAATCCAATGATTAACCAATCTCTGGCAATTTCATGATTTTCATTAGTGAAATTTGCATTCTTTATCTTACCTAATTCATCAAGTGATAAAAAAACCTTAGGAGCTTTAACCGTATATCCCTTAAAATGCCTTAATTGGTCATTTAGTTTTTGTCCGTTTTTTTGAGCATCTAAGCAAATGCTTTTAACAAACTTTAGATAACGCCCAATTGTATTATCTCCAAGTTTATCTTCAATTGAAAGGTATTTGATTAATTCATTTCTAAACTTCAAATCTACATCAGTTAGTAAAATTTTCGTTTTTTTAAAATTCTCAAATGAAATGAGTTTGTTAACTATAGTTCGGTATTTTCTTTTTGTTGAAACCGAAACTCCTTTAGTTCCCTTTTCTGAAACCCTATATTGTATATTTTCAATAAAATACTCACCATATTCAATTAAGTAATTCAAGTTTGTCACTTCACTCCTATCAAAATGTTGGTTAATAGTTTTAATCAACCAATCACCATTAATATCAATTCCTTTACTGTTTGATTCATTTAGCTCAGAAAGCACAAAAGATTCAAGGTTTCTTAATTTGATTGCCAAGCTCTTATTTAATTCGTCATTTTGTTTTGGGAGACCTGTAGTTCTACTCCAATTCCTATAATCAATACTTAAACCTGTTTTACGTTTGAATAATTTATTTCTGCCTAATGAAAGTCTTAAATAAATAGGAGCATTATTGGTTTCGCTTTGTAGTAAGTATTTAATAGTTGCCATGGTATAAATGTTAAGTATTCAAATTTAATAAAAAAAATAAACTTAGTCAACATCTAGTCAACATTTAAGCAACTCCTTTAAATCACATACAATCTAGTTAAACATCAATAGAATCATACAACTACTTGTGCCAATTGTCTTTAACTATATAAAGTGCCATTCTAATTAGGCTTTTTAATATTGATAGATTGCATTGTTTTAGTCTCCCCGGCTCCACTTTGAAGCACAGCAAAGCTGTGGACAACATCATAAAAAGACCTGCAAATTTATTTGTAAGGGCTTTGTTGGTTTTGGACGCTTGGACTGAAAGGACAGTTTGCTGTATTTCCTAAAAGGGAGTTAAGAGAAAAACCGAAGGTTAATCTCCCCGGCTCCAAGGCATTGTTCCCAAAAATAAATTTTAATTTTGGGAACAATTTTAGTTATAAATATCTGCAATTTTTACCCATAGAGGTGAGGCAATAAAATTATTATTATTTACCTTCAATTTTTATTAATTTCAAAAAATAAATAAACATTATCCGATTATGAATATAAAAAAACTGTTGATTTTATTTGTCATAATAATGAATATAGATGGCTTATACTCACAAGCATTGTCTGATTCAATAAAAGCTGTTTGGATGAATGTTAATAATTCAGATTCTCTACGATTTGAAGCAATTGAAAATTATTATTTTGGAAATACCTATGCCAAGCCAGATTCTGTTATCCCAGTCACTAAATATCATTATCAACTAGCCAAAGAAAAAGGTTCTGTTAAACAGATGGCCTCTGCCCTTAATGAAAGATCCTATGCCTACTATATAAAGGGGGAATTAAATAGTTCTACAGAAATACTACAACAATCAATTAGTTTGTTTGAAATAATCAACGAACCAAAAAATATTGCGGTCATACAATCAAATCTTGGGAGTATATATATTGAACAAAAACAATACTTAAAGGCATTTAATTCTTTTAATGCCTCTTTAAAAATAGTGAGAGATCTAAAATTAAAAACATCTGAGGCTCGAATACTAGTTGAAATTGGAAAAATATACAGCCGTCTGGACGAGTTGGATTTAGCCATGGAGTATTTAGAAGAGTCACTTACTATTCGTGTGGCCAAAAAAATTAATAAAGACAATCAAATTGGAACTATATTTTTAAAAAAAGCAGAAATATATTTTAAAAAAAAACAATACAATCAGGCCATTGAGTATTCAAAGAAAGCAATCAAAAAATTTAAAAATACAAATAATAAGTTTGATTTATCTGAGTGTTATATGCTGCTAGCCAAATCAAATAACAAATTGCTAAAAAAAGAGCAGGCACTAGATTATACAAACACTTCCTTGGCGATTAATTATGAAATAGATAATAATTCAAAAATTATTGAGGCGCTAATATTAAAATCGTATTTACTACTAGATTCAAAACCTATAGTTGCAAAAAATCAGGCTGAAGAGATCCTAGGGCTCATTAATTTAGAGACCAGCAATGAAATAAAGGCTGACTTATACAAACTATTATATCTGTGTTATAAAAGCAATAATCAATCAGGCAAAGCATTATTTATGATTGAAAAGCACACTGTTTATAAAGACAGTTTTCAATTAGAAAAAAATAAAATTCTAATTGTAAAAGAAACTATTAAGAGTGAATATGAAAATAAATTACAAGAAAGCAAGGCCATTAATGAAAAAGAGAGTGCAATTGTTAGGCTTACCTATACCTATAGGATTTACTTTGTACTATCACTAACCATAATGCTTGTCATTCTATTTGTATACGTGCTAAGGGTGAAAAACCTTAAAACCAGAAAAGAGCTGGACTCCTTGTTATTAGAAATTAACACGCTAAAAAGAAAAGAAAAATTAAACCTATTGGTAGATTCTAGTAATTTTGAACTAAACCAAGTGAGAATTCAGAAAAGTATCAACAGGAAACTCAACAAAACAGATTGGGGTGTATTAAACGTTCTTTTAGATAATCCAGAAGTAAGCAACAAAGAAATATCTGAAAAAGTATTCTTAAGCATTGACGGTATTGGTTCTTCACTAAGAAGAATGTATGTGTTTTTTGCAATCAAAGAGACCAAATACAAAAAAGTATTACTTATTAAAAGAGCAATTGAAATTTCAAAGGATGCTTAAAAAAATGAGAGATGATTTTCACAAATAGCTGTAAATTTAAATATTTCACGTGTTGCCGTGAAGTAGTTAACACAAAATTGTTGCAATTTTACACTATAAATAACAAACTACTTATACTATGAAAAATATTTTAATTACACTTCTTGTTGTAACAGGGCTAACACAAACAACTCAAGCGCAAGTGGGTTGCGATGATATGAACTTAATTGTTAATGTGGGTTCTATTGAAGACTATGTTAACATATACCATCCAGGTCACTACTTAACTTGGCCAACAGAAGAAAATGTTATTACCTGGACCATTACAGACAATCAAGATAATATTATCGCCCAAGAAACTTTAACTGATGAAGCTTTTTTTGCATTTAATCACAACATTCCTACTTCAGAAACAATGAATGTTTCTGCAGTGCTCAGAAATGAAACCGCTGGAGTTGCTTGTATGATCGAAGACGTATTATATTGGGAAGAAACAGAGGTTATTCCAGAAATTTTTATTTATAGCTGGGCATTTCTTTATGGAAATGTTGGCACCTTAGGTGCCAATGATTTAATTGCACCCACTGTAAGCTTATATCCAAATCCATCCAATGATTTGATAAACATAAGTTTTGATAAGGATCAACTTCAAAAAATAGAATTGTATGACACAACTGGTAAGCTTTTGTTTAAAACAGATTTAAACACCAATACCTATGCTTTGAATATTACCAACTATCCATCAGGTGTTTATTTTGTAAGGGTTTTTAACCAAAATAATGTTTTCGTAAACAAACAGATTATTAAAAAATAATTTTTATTAATATAATGCACGTATAGCTTAGCTAAAAAAACAACTTTAAAAATTAATACCTGCTATTTAGCAATACATTAGTTATAGAATTACCAAAATATTTCCAAAAAAAAACTTATTTATTCTTCCTAAAAGATTTAAAAAACAAACTCTTAAGACTGAACCAGAAAGCAAAAATTCCTGGCAGCTTGGTTTTAGGAGATTTTCCTTTTCCAATACGCTGAATTTGAAGCTCGTACCAAGGCAATTCTACACCACCAAGTTGGTCTAAAAACTTGATACCAATTTTTGGGATCGGAGTTTCAAATCGTTGCACTGACCCGTCAAAAATTTGATTAGCCAAATTAGGATACAAGCAAAATGGTCTTGCCAGACCAACAACATCTAAACTGCCATCTTCCAAAGCTTTCTCCATTACCGAAACAGAACGAAACCCTCCCGTAAGTAGCAAAGGTGTTTTAATCAATTTTCGAGCTTTTTCAATATAATCTAGGAAATATGCTTCACGCGATATGGTACTTTTCTTTCGATCTCCCTGAATCATAGCTGGCCTCTCATAAGTTCCACCAGATATTTCAATTAAATCGATTCCCTCATTCCCAAGAAGTTGAATTACTTCCATAGATTCTTCTTCCGTAAATCCACCTCTCTGAAAATCTGCAGAATTAATTTTAATTCCTATCGGATAATCCGAGCCTACTTGACGTCGAATTTCACGATAAATCTCTAAAACAAAACGCGTCCTATTAAAAAGAGAACCGCCCCATTGATCAGATCGAATATTGCTATTAGGAGAAAGAAACTGACTTACTAAATATCCATGGGCCCCATGAATTTGACAGCCTGTAAATCCAGCTTCTTTCATGATTCTAGCAGTATTTCCAAAGCGTTTTATGATATCCCAAATTGCTTCTTCTGTCAATGCTGTTGGCATTTTAAACATCTTGGAGGCGCTACCCATATTTAGCGATATCGCAGATGGCGCTACTGTTTCTCTGTTAATTGCTGCAAAAGCCTGCCTACCTGGATGGTTTATTTGTGGCCAAAGATGTACACCAGTTCCTTTCACCGATTTAGCCCATTCTTTTAAGAGCTCAAAATCCTTATAATCTTCAACTACTACATTGTGCGCTTCACCAAGCGCCTTTGTGTCTACCATTATATTTCCTGTAATCAGTAATCCTGGATTTCCTTTTGCCCAAACCTGATATGCATTTATTAAACCCTTACTTGGAGCGTGGTGTCGTGTTCCAAAATTTTCACTCATTGCAGACTTTGCAATTCTGTTTTTTAAAACGGAGCCATTCGGTAACTTAAAAGAAGATGAGATGTTCTTCATTGATTTTTTTGTAAATATATTTAAAACATCAATCGAAAGGCAGAAAAAACCTTCCATTTTATTTTTTAATTTCTTGAACAACTTACTTAATTCTTTCGTAAAGTTTTTATTATCTGTAAACCTTCATTCCAGTAAGCTTAATTCTATCCTACTAAAATTGTACGATTTAATTCACTTGTCCTCCTCGGCATTATTTCCAAGAATAATTTTTTGATTAAATTTTCTAATATCGACAACTTTAAACGGAAAAACCCTCCACTTTGGGAGGGTAATATCATTTTTTTAAAAAAATAAATTATAAAAGCTACAGTATTAAAGCTTTGTAGATAATTCTGGTAGCATCATAAAGTCATAAGTAGGACGAGTCCATTCAACTAAACATTCATTGTATTTTTGAAAATCATCTTCCCAAGAACCTTCACCATACATTTCTTCATACATATCTACTACGATACCTTCCTTTCTCTGACCTTCTCTTTCATTTGGATCATTAAACGCTGTGAGTATCCGAACAGTATTGGTGTTTCCTCCAGAGCTCATAACAAAAATCGCTTCTTGTACGTCGGGACGAGCTTTTCTCAACACTTCGGAATGACGCTTTAAATAACGCCAAAAATCTTCATTATTACCGTTTTTAAGAACACGAGTAAAAGAGCGAAAATATTTAGTAGGTCGAGCCTCTTCAAAATTTATTGATAAACTTTTGATTCTTTGCCACACATACGGGCCTTTTCCAGATTGAATGTATTTTACAACATTTTTTTGCCAAAAATTTGACTCTTCTGTACTTAAAGATTTACTATACCAGTCATTTGTTCGGCGAGGCATGATACGCTCATAACGACCGTTTTCAGCTTCAGCCCCTGTCATTAATACTGCAGTATATGCAGCGTTTTCAGCAGTATTAAAAAGAGTTGTTTTCTCTGCAATAGCAGCTTCAAACTTTTGATTCATTCCTGCCTTTGGAGTGTATTCATAGGTAATCCAAAGTTCTGGCTCGTTATTATCCTGAGCATAAACAAAACCGAAAGTAAGTAAAGTCAATAAGTAAAAATAATTTTTCATTTTTAAATTTTAAAGTTAAATCCAAAAATAATAATTTTAATTGTAAATTAAAATTAATAATACCAGAGTTTACCAAAAAATTAATGTCAATAGAATTTTGCCAAACTATTGCTGGATCTATCAATTATTAAATGATTTGTAGTTTAAAGTAATATTAGTACAAATTAATACAATTATCTTGGTTTAGATGAACTAACTAATACATGCATATAGTTTTAGCACTCTTTTTTATAAATAAAATATTATTTCCTAAAAAGTTTGGCTAAAGCATAAGCCGCTATTAAAAAAAGCCCAACTATCACTAGTAAATTGCCTTGAAAAAAGCCTAAACCAGTATGTGTGACTTTCATTAAATATCCTATTGATCCAATAAAAATACCAGCATATTTAATTTTAGAAATCATAATAAAAAATTTAAGTTTAATTAAAAAATCATAATTCCTCAACCAAAAGAGATAGGCAAACATCAAAAGTTAAAAGTATGGTAGAATTATTTTCAAGTAAAATTTCGAAACTATTATCAAATTTTTCTATATGTAGTATTGATAAAACTGACCCAAGTTTAATTTTTTTCTTATTCAGAAAAAGCAATAAATCTTTAGAGCTATTTTCTAATCCACATAATCTCACTTTTTGTCCTGGTTTAATAGTAGACAAATTCAAATAATTTACTTTTAAAACTTTTCCGTTTTTATCTGGAATTGGAGAACCGTGAGGGTCTAAAGTAGGGAATCCTAAAATTTCATCCATTCTATCAAAAAATAAATTTGAATTAATGTGCTCAATTTCTTCTGCAATATCGTGTACTTCTTCCCATCCAAAACTCATTACTTGAGATAAAAACATTTCTGTTAATCTATGCTTTCTAACAATTAAAGCACCTAATCTTTTACCCTTAATAGTTAATTTAACTGGCTTATACTTTTCATAAAACAACCAACCTTTTTCTTGCATTTTCTTCGCCATATTATTAGCGGTTGGTTTACTTACATTCATCTTTTTTGATAATTCTGTAATAGAAACATCTATATTTTCCTGGCTAAGAAAATAAATTGCTTTAAGATAATTCTCTTTTGTTTGTGTTGGCATATTATAAATTAAAGTGTAAAGATAAATAAAAAATAAAAATATATTTGTTAGATTAATCTAACTTATTATATTTGCACCATAAAACAATATAAGAATCGATGAATTTAAAAATAACTTTAACCCTACTAGTTGCAATGGGCATATTTAGTCCTTTATTTGGACAAACGGGAACTATTAACGGAACTTTGAATGTCGATGATAATAAGCAAGAATTTGCAACCATATCTATATCTACAGATCCAATTAAAGTTTTTAGCACGAATTCAAAAGGATATTTTTACATCGATACGATTCCTTATGGAACTTACACAGTAACAGCGGAATTTGCAGGTTATACAAAAGTTACTAAAACTGTTATTTTAGATGAAAACAATCAAAAACTAGAGTTAAACTTTAATTTAAATGAAAATTTAAATTTACTTGACGAAATTGTATTGACTGGATCCAAAACCTATAAAAGACAAACAAATTCAGCTGTAATTGTTGGCGTTATTAATAGTGAAACTTTAAATAATATACAAGCCTGTAACCTATCTGAAGGATTAAAATTTCAACCAGGTTTAAGGGTTGAAACAGATTGTCAAACTTGCAACTATACGCAATTAAGAATGAACGGACTGGCAGGTGGATATTCACAAATCCTTATTAATGGCCGTCCTATTTTTAGTCCATTAACAGGTTTGTATGGTTTAGAACAATTGCCAACAAATATGATTGAAAGAATAGAAGTTGTAAGAGGTGGTGGTTCTTCATTATACGGTTCTAGTGCTATAGGTGGAACTGTAAATATTATTACCAAAGTTCCAAAAAAAAACTCGTATGAATTAAATTCTTTTTATCAAAATATAAACGGAAAAGCAGACGATATTGTTTTTAGTGGGAATGCCTCTTTGGTTTCTGAAAACAAGAATTCGGGAGTTGCCTTCTTTTTTAACCATAGAGATAGAGATTGGTATGATGAAAATGATGATAATTATTCTGAATTACCAAAACTTGAAAATACATCATTTGGAACAAACTTGTTCTTTTTACCTAAAGACAATCAAAAATTAGAAATTAGCATTAGCAATTTAAATGAATATAGGTATGGTGGAGAAATGGTTGAAAAACCGGCATATTTAACACAACAATCAGAAGAAAGAACAACCAATGTTTGGATGGGAAGTGCCGACTATCAAATGAATTTTAATGATGATAATTCTTCATTTATCACTTATGCGGCTTGGCAAAACACAAAACGGAAACATTATACAGGGATATTCCCAGATCAAGAACCAGAAATTCAAGCACATCTTGAAAACCCTCCTTATGGAACTTCAAACGTCACTACTTTACAAGGAGGATTTCAACTTAATCATAAAGTATATGATTTTATAAAAGGAACAAATACCTTTATTTTAGGAACCGAATATGTGTATGATGATGTTTTTGATGAAATTTCTACATATAATTATTTGATAGACCAAACTACCAAAGATATTGGTGTGTTTTTACAAAGTGATTGGGAAGTATCGCCTTCTTTAACTTTTCTTTCTGGAGTAAGATTGGATAAACACAACTTGATTGATAATTTAGTTTTTAGCCCAAGGCTATCATTGCTTTACAAATATAAGGCCAATACACAATTTAGGCTTAGTTATGGAACAGGATTTAGAGCACCACAAGCATTCGACACAGATTTACATATTGCTTTTGCAGGTGGTGGTGTTTCACGTGTTTCATTATCACCAAATTTAATCCCAGAAAAGTCAAAAAGTTATAGTGCTTCTATAAATTATGATCAACCAACAGAACATTATATAGTAGGTTTTACATTAGAAGGGTTTTATACAAGATTAAATGATGCGTTTTTTCTTCAACCAATCGGACAAGATGAGTTTGGTGAATTATTTGAAAAACAAAACGGACAAGGAGCAACCGTGCAAGGAGTCACTTTAGAGTTAAGAGCCAATTTCGTTAAAAAAATACAATTTGAAACAGGTTTTACCATACAGTCGAGTGAATTTGATAATGCGGTTGAATATATAGAAGGAGTTGAAGGTATTAGAAAATTTACAAGAACACCCAATGATTATGGATATGCAACTTTATCTTTTAAGCCAAGTAAGAAATTTAATGCTAACCTAAATTACGTATATACAGGTAAAATGGTGATGCCACATTTTGCAGGTGCACCAAATCAATTGGTCGATGAAATGTATACTTCAGATGCGTTTTCAGAATTAAGCGCAAAGATTGGTTATACTATTGAAATTGAAAAAACACAATCAAAATTAGAATTTTATGGTGGTGTGAAAAATATTTTTAATTCCTATCAATCAAACTTTGATATTGGAAAAAACAGAGATAGTAATTTTGTTTTTGGCCCTTCACTTCCAAGAACTCTTTACGTTGGAATTAGAATGATGTCAAAATAATACTGAGCACAAAAATAAATATAGGTAATTAGGGGTTTTATGTTACAGTTAAGATTAATATTTTAACTCAATTAATAAATGTTAATATTATATTCATAAACACCTTTGCCCTAAAGTATAAATCAATAAGCTTACCTTTGTCCATGGTATAACTTTTAGCCACTATATATATATGGAACAAGCGGAATTTTTACAACAACATGTATTTACAGATTTGAAAAATCTGAATGACGGATTTGACCAAGAGGATATTCAATATTTTTCTGAATCGGATTTCGAAACCATTCTAGGACGAGCGGAACATTTTGGGATTGGTATTTATGAAATCAAGCCTTCTTTGAATGGAGAAGCTTATAAGGTTTCAGGACACGTAGATCATAAAAAGAAAGCTACTGACCCAAGATGGTTCAAAAAAGCATTTTTAACCTTTAAAACAGTACAAGCTGGGCTTATTTATTCCGCTACTTACAAAGTTTCGAAAAAACTTTTAGCAAGAGAGTCTTTAGGTTTGTGAAAAGTGAAACTGTTGAAGGATTTTGAGCATTAAAATAGACAAACACATTAATAAAAAAAGCCTAGTAAATTAGTACCGGGCTTTTTTATTTTCAAATAGTTCATTTAACAACTTACTTAATTACTTAATTACTCACTTCTAATTTACGTTCCTTCCACATTAAAAGTCCACCATCCATATCATAAATTTTAGTAAAACCCATTTCTTTTAATCTTAATGCAGCCTGTTTGCTGCCCAAACCTTGATTACAATAAACATAAACAGGTTTGCTTTTATCTAAAGTTTTAACTTTTTCATTAAAATCATCATTGGTCACACAAATGTTTTGTGCTCCTTCTAAATGACTTTCTTTATACTCTTCTGGAGTTCTCACATCGATTAACTGAATAATATCTTCACTATAAACAGCATCGTAAACTTGTTGCGGTGATATCAATTCTATTTCACCCTTAGCAGTTACTTCTTTAGAATAGTCTTTACAGGATTGAAATGCAAATAATAAAACAAGAGTACTTAGTAATAGATTTTTTTTCATCATAAATAATTTAATAAAAGTGGCTAAAATTAAACAATGCTTAACAAGCCATTTACTTATGAACGTTCTTTTTATGTAATTGTTACAAAATTATTAATTAAATCGATTTAAAATATATTTTTAAGATACCCTATCGTTAGGATGGGTGGTTAAATACTCTTTAGGAAAAAGTAATTTTATATTTTCATAAGAACCTTGTAATGCTTTTTGAGATTTTTCAAAGTTTTTCCATTTTGCCTTTTTTATTCCTTCCTTAGCTTGCGGAACTAATTCTACTTTAGATTCTGTATACATTTCGTACCAATAAGTAATCTTTAATTTAAATTTACCATTGCGCTTAAATACATGATAGGTTTTTGCAATAAAACTTCTAATTTCTAGGTTCTGCACTCCTGTTTCTTCCTCCACTTCTCTTATTGCAGCTTTTTCAAAAGTTTCTCCTTTTTCTAATACACCCTTTGGAAGATCCCATTTAGAATTACGGTATATGAAAAGTATTTCTCTTTTGTCATTATATACTAGTCCACCAGCAGCTTGGACTACAGGTAATTTTTTTTTAAGAAATTTTTCTAGTTTCTCTTCATTTTTATGGTATAGGTTAATATAATGCAGGTCTCCTTTTATTATTTGTTTGATCAAATTTTTAAAATTCACGATTTTTAAGGGTATTGCAGTATACTGACTCCCAATATTTTTTTTAGTAGAGAGAATTATTGGTATGTCTTTAACAAAAACTTTATACATTTGCAATATGATTTTAAATAAAGAGACAGCTCAAAAAACTGCCGAATTACTTCTGCAAATTAATGCAATTAAATTACAACCACAAAATCCATTTAAATGGGCTTCTGGATGGAATTCTCCTATTTATTGTGACAACAGGATTACACTTTCATATCCAATTATTAGAAATTACATAAAAGAAAATTTAGCTAAACAGATTGAAGAAATTTACGGTAAACCCGATGTAATAGTTGGTGTAGCTACAGGTGCTATTGGTATTGGAGCATTGGTTGCTGACGCTTTAAATCTACCTTTTTGCTATGTAAGACCAGAAACAAAAAAACATGGCCGCCAAAATAAAATTGAAGGACATATAGAAAAAGGACAAAATGCCATTATCATTGAAGATCTTATAAGTACTGGTAAAAGCAGTTTATTAGCTGTAGAATCTTTAAAAGAAGCTAAGGTAAATATTAAAGGTATGCTTGCAATATTTACTTATGGATTTGCAATTGCTGAAGAAAACTTTAAGAATGCTAATGTCAATTTACATACACTGAGTAATTACAAGAACTTACTACTTCTAGCTGAAAAATCTAACTATATTACTTCCTCTGAAGCTGAAATTCTTTCAAAATGGAGAATTGATCCAGGAAATTGGGGTAAATAATTGGTGTTATTTTACTAATTTCAATAATTATAAAAATACAATATGAATTTAACAAGTAGAAAGGTAACCGTTCAAAAACCTGCAGAAGCACTTTTTGATTTTTTATGTGATGTGAAAAATTTTGAAAAGCTAATGCCTGATACTATTAGTAAATTTGAAATTATTAGAGATGACGCATTTGTTTTTGCTTTAAAAGGAATGCCAGAAATCGCATTAGAACTAAAAGAAGTAAACTCTCCTATTCAATTAACATTAGGTGCTATTAGTGATAAACTTCCATTTACACTAATAGGAAACATTGAGGCTATAAATGAACTATCTTCTTATGTGAGTTTACAATTCGAAGGAGATTTTAATCCTATGATGGCAATGATGATAAAAGGACCTATCACAAAATTTATAGAAACCTTATCAAGTAACTTAGAAGGCTTATAATTTTAAAACAACATTTTAATTTCCTTTAATTGATATGAAGTTGAAATTTCATTTTCATTTTCAATTACGATTTTCCCAATTTCATTAACTCCTTTTATTTTACCATTAAAACGATAACCACCTGGAAATTCAAATACAGAAATCATATTTTTTCTAAAAAGAGATGATTCATATTTTATTTTCAAATCAGCATGCTCGCCTTTTTCAAGTTTATTTAATTGAATTAAAATTTCTTCAATTACAAGTTGTAAAACTTCATTTAAATCAAATTTATTTCCAGTAGCTAAGAACATCGAAGTAGCCTGAGGTAGCGATTTAAATTTTTCTTCATTTACATTAATTCCAAGTCCAATAACACTAGAAACGACATTTCCTTGTTTTATCTGGTTTTCAATTAAAATTCCTGCCATTTTTTTAGAGCGTGACATTATGTCGTTAGGCCATTTTATAACAATATTTGGTATTTTACATTTTTTTAAAGCATTTTCTACACCTAATGAAACTGCATAAGTAATACTAGATATTTTATTACTAGGAAGGTCTTCAAATCTTTTAAACATACTAAACAAAAGACTTTGTTGCGGGACAGATTGCCAACTAGTCCCATGTTGTCCTCGCCCCTTTGTTTGTTTATTTGTTATAACAATAGTTGGGTCTTCAAGTTTCACCTCCTTACTTAAATTAATTAGGTAAGAATTTGTTGAATCAATGGCATTAAGTTTGATTATATTCATAGTAAATAAAAAATATGTTAATATAACGTTACAATAGTGTTTCAATAAACAAAAAAATAATAACTTTACACCCCAATATTTAGGGATAAATATATATATATATTGAAGAAAGAAAAAGGGACTGATCAACTTATAACACAAATTATAAAAGGGATTGAAGAAGTTAAAGGACAAGATATTGAAATCCTTGATTTGAGAGACATAGAAAATACTGTATGTGATTACTTTATAATCTGTAATGGTAATTCAAATACACAAGTAAATGCTATTGTAAATTCAGTACAAAAAACGGTAAGTAAAACTATACAAGAAAAACCTTGGCACGTAGAAGGTAGTAATAATGCTGAATGGGTATTATTGGACTACGTTCACGTAGTAGTACATGTATTCCAAAAACAAATTCGTGAGTTTTACAATATCGAAGGATTATGGGGCGATGCAAAATCAGTTATAATAGAAACAACCACTAAAAAAGAAGAAGCCTAATGGCAAACGAAAATAAAAAACCCGAATTAAAAAAACCGAAATTTAATAGTTACTGGATTTATGGAGCTATTATTATTGTGTTTATAGGATTGAATGTTTTTGGTGGCGGAAGCTGGTCTCAACCTCAAAAAACTACTCAAGGAGAATTTGAGACTCTTTTAAGAGATGGAGATGTTGAAAAAGTTGAAATTGTTAATCGTAAGATTGCAAAGGTATTTCTTACTCCAGAAGCGAAAGACAAAGAAAAACATACTAAAAATAAAAAAGGCTCTAATTTCCTGTCGGATGGAAAAGAAGCTTCTTATCAATTTGAATTTGGAGATTTACAAAATTTCGAAAATAGCCTGGATAAAATAAAATCTAAAGATAATTTACAAACGACTGTAGTATACGAAACCGATAATAATGTGATGAGTGAAATATTGATTTCACTACTTCCATTTGTTATTATTATTGGGATTTGGATATTTATTATGAAAAGAATGTCTGGCGGTGCTGGTGGCGGTGCTGGTGGTCAAATTTTTAATATTGGAAAATCTAAAGCAAAATTATTCGATCAAAATACGGACGTTAAAACAAGTTTTAAAGATGTTGCTGGTCTTGAAGGAGCCAAAGAAGAAGTACAAGAAATAGTTGATTTTCTTAAAAAACCAGAAAAATATACTGCTTTGGGAGGAAAAATACCTAAAGGAGCTTTATTAGTAGGACTTCCTGGTACTGGTAAAACTTTATTAGCTAAAGCAGTTGCAGGAGAAGCAAACGTACCTTTCTTTTCGTTGTCAGGCTCAGATTTTGTAGAAATGTTTGTTGGTGTTGGAGCGTCTAGAGTTCGTGATTTATTTAAACAAGCAAAAGAAAAATCTCCAGCTATTATTTTTATAGATGAAATCGATGCTATTGGTCGGGCTAGAGGAAAAAATAACATGTCCGGTTCTAATGACGAAAGAGAAAACACACTTAACCAGCTATTAACTGAAATGGATGGTTTTGGTTCAGATTCTAACGTAATTATTTTAGCTGCAACGAACAGAGCTGATGTGTTGGATAAAGCATTAATGCGTGCTGGACGATTTGATAGACAAATCTATATTGATTTGCCAGATGTTAGGGAGCGTAAAGAGATTTTTGAAGTTCACCTACGTCCATTAAAAGTTGATGAAAAATTAGATACTGATTTCTTATCAAAACAAACTCCCGGGTTTTCTGGAGCAGATATAGCAAATGTATGTAATGAAGCTGCACTAATTGCTGCTAGATTTGATAAAAAAACTGTTGAAAAACAAGATTTTTTAGATGCGGTAGATAGAATTGTAGGTGGTTTAGAAAAGAAAAATAAAATAATTACACCAAAAGAAAAAGAAGCTATTGCTTTTCATGAAGCTGGTCATGCAACTGTAAGTTGGATGCTAGAACATGCTGCCCCTTTGGTAAAAGTTACTATTGTTCCTAGAGGGAAATCTTTAGGCGCTGCTTGGTATTTGCCCGAAGAACGTCAATTGGTTAAACCAGATCAAATGTTGGACGAAATGTGTGCAACACTTGGAGGGCGTGCTGCAGAAAAGGTGATCTTTAACGAAATATCAACTGGAGCACTTAACGATCTTGAAAAAGTTACCAAACAAGCAAGAGCTATGGTAACCATTTACGGTTTAAATGAAAAGATTGGTAATTTAACTTATTATGATTCTTCAGGAGAAAACGAATATGGTTTTACAAAACCATATAGTGAAAAAACTGCTGAACTTATTGATGAAGAAATTTTAAAAATGATTGAAGAACAATACCAAAGAGCTATCGGTATTTTAATGAAGCATAAAGATAAATTAACTGAGCTAGCAACGGTATTATTGAACAAAGAAGTTATCTTTAAAGATAACCTTCAAAAAATATTTGGTGATCGCCCTTATTCTAAATCAGTTGATACCATTATAAAAGTTGATTCCAAAGATGCTGATGCTGAAATATCTGAAGCTGATAAAAGTGAGGCCATTATAAAGGAAAACAAAGAATAGTTTATTTTTTTTTACAAACTATGCTTATTAAATAAAGTTAAGAGAATAGCTATTAAACATAGGTTTTATATATTTGAAGCATAAGAAACTTTCAAAGCCACCAATAAATAGCAAATGAATCTGCTAAAAAAACTTTTCGGAAAAAAAGCAAAGTCAGCGATTTCCATAAATCAATCTGAAGAAAGCAGTTATTTTCCAAAAGATAATGCTCCAATAGATGAAAAATTCACTTATATTTTCAATAAAAATGGAGGTAAATTTCTTTATTGTTTATCTATGGACGAAGTATTAGAAGCATTTCATAATATACTTGAAGAAAATAAAATTGCTAAGGAAGATGTTTATTGTATTAATCAACAGTTAGGGTCTAAATTTAATTCAAATAAATTTAATTTTAAAAAGCAAAAGGAGAACTCTTTTTTCCTAACTACCTGTGAATCTTTAATTGCAAAAAATGGATCTATATTATTCTCTTCCAATCAAATAAAAGAAAAAAAACTAAGCGAATTGCCTTCAAAATTTATAGTTTTTGCAACTACAAGTCAGTTAACTGATACGATCAGTGAAGGGATGCGGAAAATTAAAAACCAAAGTAAAAACCTTATCCCAAGTAACATTACCACGATACAAGATTTTGAAACCAATAAAGAAAAGGATTTTATGAGTTATGGAAGTAGCACAAAAAACTTATATTTGCTGCTACTCGAAGACTTATAATTTATGAAAGAAGTTATTGTTCGGTTTTTATCGGGAGTACTTTATATTTCGATTATCTTATTTTCACTATTCATGTCCCGTGAATGGTATATCGGGCTGCTATTTATTCTTGCCGTTATTACTTTAAATGAATTTTTAAAGCTAGTAAGCTTAAAAGGTATTATTGCTTATATCATTCTTGCTATATCCTTTTATTTTCTAAGTTATAAGGAAATAAATAGTTCAATAATTTTAATTTTATTATCAGTAACTATTTTAGTGAATCTCTTTTTAATTAGAGATATATTGGTATTAAATAAAACATCCTTATTTAAATCAAAACGTTATTTCTGTATTATATTTTACATCATAAGTGGTTTTGTTTTTTTATCACTAATTCCTTTTACAAATAAGGTTTTTGAACCAAAAATAATATTAGGTATTTTTATACTTGTCTGGACCAATGACACTTTTGCTTATTTAGTAGGAAAAGGTGTTGGAAAAAGAAAACTAATGGAAAAAATATCCCCTAAGAAAACGATTGAAGGTTTTTTTGGCGGTATGGCCGGAGCTCTTTTAGCAAGTTTTATTTTTTTTAAGTTCACATCAATTTATAATCTAATATTTTGGTTATTTTTGGCATTATTAGTTTCTGTTTTAGGAACTATTGGGGATTTAATTCAGTCAAAATTTAAAAGATTAGCTGGAGTAAAAAATAGTGGAAACATCATGCCTGGACATGGTGGTGTTTATGATAGGCTTGACAGTATTGTATTTGCGAGTCCATTTATTTATTTGTTTATAATTATAATAAATTATGTTTCATAAAGAAGGGTTTAAAATTATTACTACAGTTTTTTTAATAAGTGCAATTTTAGCAGTCTCTGCTCACTTCTTAATTGACAATGAATACCTAGAAAAAGGAGTTTTAATAATTGTTTTGATAGTACTGTTTCTAATTCTTCAGTTTTTCAGAAACCCAAAAAGAGATTTTAAATTAAACACAAGCCAGGTTTTGTCAGCTGTTGATGGCAAAGTTGTAGTTATTGAAGAAGTTTTTGAAAAAGAATATTTTAAAGATAAAAGACTACAAATTTCTGTATTCATGTCACCCTTAAATGTACATGTAACAAGGTATCCGGTAAGTGGAAGTATTGTGTATAACAAATACCATCCTGGCAAATTTTTAGTAGCATGGCATCCAAAATCCTCAGAAAAGAACGAACGCACTACTGTAGTGGTTAAGTCTTTAGAATTTGGAGAAATAATGCATAGACAAATCGCTGGTGCTGTTGCCAAAAGAATTGTAAATTATGCAGAAGAAGGTCAGGATGCTTTCCAAACTTCTGATAGTGGTTTTATAAAATTTGGTTCACGTGTAGATATTTTTTTACCTTTAGGTACGAAAATCAATGTGAAGCTTAATCAAAAAGTAAAAGGAGGAATTACCATATTAGCAAACAATGACAACTGAAGAATTGGAAATAGTATTTAGAAAAGCTGTTAAAAGCGTTAACGATCATAAGGATCCTTTTCCAGCAGATTTATTATTGCGTTTGTATTCTTTTTATAAAATTGCTACTAACGATCAAGATACCCCAAGAAGTAAAACACCTTTAATTAATGCTTTTAAAACAAATGCACTATTTCAAACACAAGGTTTAACTCCTGATCAAGCCAAAGAACATTATATTGAGTGTGCAAAGCACTATTTTTTATATCGAAAATAATTAAATATGATGATACATCATATAGGAAAAAATAATTCTATTTTAAATAAATTTATCGCTGAGATTAGAGACGTTTCTATTCAAAAAGATTCACTGAGATTTAGAAGAAATATAGAACGTATAGGTGAAGTTCTAGGATATGAACTCAGTAAATTTGTTAGGTACAACAGCAAGAGTATTATTACTCCATTAGGAATTAAAAACATCCCTCTCCCAGCTAATAAAATAGTAATATGTTCTATTTTACGAGCTGGTTTACCCTTACATCAAGGCTTATTAAATTATTTTGATGACTCAGAAAATGCTTTTATTTCGGCATATCGACACCACCCAAATCAAGATAATAATTTTGAAATCAAAGTTGAATATTTTGCAGCTCCTTCATTAAAAGGTAAAACCCTATTATTAGCAGATCCCATGTTAGCGACTGGTCAGTCTTTAGTTGCAGTTTATGAAGCTATCAAAAAGCAAAGAGTCATTGATGATATTCATATTGTCGCTATCATTGCTAGCACTGAAGGAATCGATTTTATTAAATCTCATTTTCCTGAACACACACACCTTTGGATTGCTGCAATTGATGATGAACTAGACAGCAAGGGTTATATTGTCCCTGGATTAGGTGATGCAGGTGATTTGGCATTTGGATCAAAACTTTAACACCCTACCTATTAATGAATTATGCTCCTTTTTTAAATTACATTAAAAATTTCGTAGACTTAAATGAAAAAGAAATAACTTTTTTACGTTCATATACCAATTATAAAAAATATTTTAAAGGTCAATACATAGTTCAGCAAGGTGAAGTTTGTAACCACACCAACTTTATAATTTCTGGATGTACTGAAAATTTTTACATTGATCAAAAAGGTCAAGAACATATAGTAACATTTGCAATTGAAAATTGGTGGTCGTCAGATATTAGTAGCTTTATAACCCAAAAACCTTCGGACTTTAATGTTAAGTGTCTCGAGGACACAGAAGTCATTCAATTTACCTGTCAAAATCAAGATGAAATTTTTAAAAATATTCCGAAAATGGAAACACTTTTTAGAAAATTATTAGAAAAAGCGCTGGTCTCTTCACAAAAAAGAATTGTCAATAATTTTAGCCTATCTGCAAAAGATCAATATATATATTTTAAAAATCAATATCCAAACATAGAGCAAAGAGTTCCTCAATACATGGTAGCCTCTTATTTGGGGATCACAAAAGAATTTTTAAGTAAAATTAAAGCGCATTTAGTTAAGAATAAATCGTAAGCTAGTTATTTTGATTTGTTAATCTAGTTTATTTTTTAAAAAAATATTCTTTTTCATATTTGTAGTCTATAAAATATAAACCAAATTTAAAATTAAAACCAAATTTAAAAAATTATTAGCATTACTATTAATTGTTTTCGGCAGCTATTCTTTTACAACAGTATTGAATGAAAAAATAGACATCAATGTCGATAAAAGCAACTTGCATTGGAAAGGTTTCAAAGTAACTGGTTCTCATGAAGGAAATTTAAAATTTGAATCAGGAACATTGACTTTTACAGAAGATGGAAAGTTAGTTGATGGAACATTTATAATTGATATGAAATCTATGGAGTGTACAGATCTAGAAGGTGAATATAAAGCGAAGCTTGATGGACATCTAAAATCAAAAGATTTTTTTGGAACCAATGAACATCCAAGTGCTACCTTACAATTCAAAGAAATAACAGTAAGTGGCAAAAACTCTTACAGAATTAAAGGTGATTTGACTATCAAAGGAATTACGAATAGTATTGAATTTGATTTTTCAATTTATGGCAAAAAGGCAACTGCAGCTTTAAAAATTGATCGAACTAAATACGATATAAAATACGGATCAAGCTCATTTTTTGATGGCTTAAAAGACAAAGCTATTTATGATGATTTTGACATAAAAGTAGATTTAGAATTTTAATACAACACTATAATATGAAAAATACAGATAGACCAAAATGCGGTTGTGGTAATACCCAAGATAGTAACGGATATTGTGATGGTTCTCACCAAAACAAAAAAAAATAAGACTTGTATAAAAATGCAACGTAAATTTAAAAAAAGCCCTTAATATTATAAGGGCTTTTTTTATAATTTTAATCCTTCTAAACTTCTTTTTATAGTTTCAATTTTTGCTACAGCATCTGCTTCTTTTTGACGTTCGATTGCTACAACATTCCCTGGAGCATTATTAACAAAACGTTCATTACTCAATTTACCTTGAATACTTTTCAAAAACCCTTGAGTGTATTTTAATTCTTCTGAAAGTTTTACTATTTCATCTTCAATATTTATAGAACCCTTCATAGGGATAAAATATTCATTAGATTTAACTCTATAAGTTAAAGCACCATCTATTTTTTCAGAAATGTAATTTAATTTTTCAATATTACCCATTTTCTTGATTACAGAATCAAAAGATGTAGTAGCATTAATATTATTTATAACTGATAAATTTATCGTTTCTTTAAATGATATATTTTTCTCTTTTCTAATCGTTCTAATTCCTGAAATAACTTCGGAAGCAATTTCAAAATCTTTTAAAATAGCATCATCAACTGCTTCTATAGAGGGATATCTTGAAACAATTAAAGCTTCATCTATTGATCTATCTGATATTTGATGCCAAATTTCTTCAGTAAGAAATGGCATAAAAGGATGTAATATTTTTAAATTATTCTCAAAAGTAATAATAATAGCATCAAATGTTTTTCTATCAATTGGTTTTTGATAACCTGGTTTTACCATTTCTAATAACCAAGAACAGAAATCATCCCAGATTAACTTATAAATAGTCATTAATGAATCTGAAAGGCGGTATTTTGAAAAATGATCTTCCATTTCAGCAAAAGCACTTTGAAATTTAGAGTGATACCATTCTAACGCAATTTTACTAGACTCTGGCTGCTCAATACTATTACTTAGCTCCCATCCGCTAACTAATCGATAAGCATTGATTATTTTATTACTAAATGCTTTCCCTTGTGCCAACTTAGTTTCATCAAACAATAAATCGTTTCCAGCACCAGAACTTAATAGCATCATTCCAGCTCTTACTGCGTCTGCGCTATAATCCTCAATCAATTTTAAAGCATCAGGAGAATTCCCTAATTGTTTAGACATTTTTCGCCCTTGATCATCTCTTACAATACCTGTAAAATATACATTATTAAAAGGCTTTTTATTTCTAAATTCATAACCTGCAAATATCATACGTGCTACCCAAAAGAAAATAATATCTGGACCTGTAACTAAATCATTGGTCGGATAATAATAATTAATTTCTTTATTATCTGGGTTTCTAATTCCATCAAAAACAGCTATTGGCCATAACCACGAAGAAAACCAAGTATCAAGAGCATCTTGATCTTGTTTTAAATCTTCACTTTTCAATGTTGAATTTCCAGTTTTAGCTCTAGCAATTAACAATGCTGCTTCCATATTCTCTGCAACTACAAAATCTTCTTTAGCGTCACCATAATAATAGGCTGGAATTTGTTGTCCCCACCATAATTGACGTGAAACATTCCAATCTCTAATATTCTCCAACCAATGTCGGTAGGTGTTTTCTATTTTTTTTGGAAATAATTTAATTTCTTCTGTTTCCAGTACTGCTTTTAATGCAGGTTTCACCATCTCATCCATCTTCAAAAACCATTGATCTGAAAGTCTTGGTTCAATTACTGCTTTTGTTCTTTCTGAAGTACCTACTTTATTTAAGTGGGTTTCAACTTTTAAAACACAACCTAAAGATTTTAATTCTTCATATATTTCATCTCTTACAACAAAACGATCTTTCCCTTGATAATGCAATCCAAAACTATTTAAGCTAGCATCTTCATTAAAAATATCAATTACTTCAAGTTTATATTTATCACCTAAAGCTTTATCATTTATATCATGAGCTGGAGTTACTTTTAAGCAACCTGTACCAAACTCTACATCTACATAATCGTCTTCGATGATTGGAATAACACGATTACAAATAGGAACAATCGCTTTTTTTCCTTTTAAATGCGTAAATCTTTCATCCTTAGGATTGATACAAATAGCGGTATCTCCTAATATGGTTTCAGGACGTGTAGTCGCAATTGTGAGTGTATCGTTAGTATCTTCAATTTTATAATTTATATAGTATAATTTTCCTTTTTGTTCTACATATTCAACTTCTTCATCTGACAAGGTTGTTTTTGCTTCTGGATCCCAATTAACCATCCTAAATCCTCTATAAACTAAGCCCTTGTTATGAAGGTTCACGAAAGTTTTTATAACAGATTCACTCATGTCATCATCCAAAGTGAATTTTGTACGATCCCAATCACAAGAACAGCCTAATTTTTTTAATTGTTCTAAAATTACTCCACCATATTCATCAGTCCAATCCCAAGCATGCTTTAAAAATTCATCTCTAGATAAATCGTTTTTATCAATTCCCTGTTCTTTTAATTTCGCGACCACTTTTGCTTCTGTAGCTATAGATGCATGATCCGTACCAGGTACCCAACAAGCATTTTTACCTTGTAAACGAGCACGACGAATTAATACATCTTGAATGGTATTATTAAGCATATGTCCCATATGTAAAATACCTGTCACATTTGGAGGTGGAATTACAATACTATAAGGCTCTCTTTCATCAACTTCTGAATGAAAATAGTTATTTTCCATCCAGTAGCTGTACCATTTATTTTCAATATTTTGAGCATTATATTTCACTTCTAAAGTCATTTTGGTCTGATATTTGAGTAGTAATTTGCAAAAGTAAGTATATCCTTATGATTATAAAAGTGAATGATATACTTTGCAAGATGTTTTAAAGTTAACTACTTTAGCATTAAATAAACACCTTGATATGAAAAAAATAGCAATTATAGTATTAATAGCTTTTGTAGGATTAATACAGCAAGTAAATGCACAAGCAAAAATTGAATTTAAAACAGACATTATTGACTATGGCGAAATAGCAAAAGGGAGTGATGGATTAAGAATTTTTGAATTTACAAATACAGGTAATGCGCCATTGATAGTTAGTAATGTAAAATCATCTTGTGGATGTACTGTTCCTTCAAAACCAGACGGACCTGTTGCTCCTGGAGAATCTAGTACTATCGAAGTGAAATATGACACTAAAAGAATTGGACCTATTAGAAAAACAGTAACTGTTTATTCTAATGCAGATCAACCAATAGTTTCTTTAAAAATTAAAGGAAAAGTACTTTCAACTGATGTGGATAATGGAAAAAGTGTTTTAGAAAAAACAAAATAAATTTAATATATTTAAGAGTAAAACGGGTGTTAACTAAAGTTAACGTCCGTTTTTTTTGTTTAAAAAACGGGCGTTAAAATGAATTTTTTTCTAAGAATTATATTGTTCCTTTTAATTTTTAAGGTAATTTTCTTACCAGCTTTAGAAGAAAACAAACCAATAATCTGATATAAATTATATTGATAAGCTTGTGACCCATTTACTGATAATATCTCATCACCTTCTTTTATGCCCGCTAAATAAGAAGGAGATTCTTTTCTGATTTCTGAAACAACATATTTTGGTTCAAGAGAAAAATCATAGGTAGAGGAAACGGTAATATTTGTTGCTCCATCAATCTCATTTGATCTATTTTTAAAAGAATCTCTTTTATTCTTTATCAATACGACACCATCATGCTTAATTGTTAATCCACTCATATTATAATAAAATGGATCCTTGAATTTATTATTCTTTTTTAAACTTATTTTTTTTAGTGGGTAATTCATTATAATAGTAAATCTATTTAACAATTCTCCTCCAATACTGCCATCTCTTTCTTTAAATAGTTTAATGTTTTCTATCGATTCTTTATTTGGGAATGCAACTTTTATATTGGTCATTTCAAAATTACCAATACTCATTTTAGGAATTTTGGATCGTTTACCAAAAATATCTCCACTCAAACCTTGACCAAGAAAATCATCAAACCATTTATTTTTAAGATTTATTTCAAGAATAGCGTCATCAAATAACCAAATGGCATCACTAGATCCGGAATCTATAAGTAAGGTAAAATTATCTGTATCATTGCCATCAATATTAGTAACAATTAAATATGGCTTTTTATTATGAAAAGTTAAATCAAAAACTTCACATTTTTTACATTCTTTTTCGACGTAGTTTCCTGGTGCATACAAAGATATTTTCCTTGTATTATAATTTGTTTTGACTACTAAATTTTTAAAAAAATCGTAACCTATAATTCCATGAATTGGTATTCCCATTCGTTTGGAAAGACTAAGTGATTTATCAAAAACAACAAAGATTGTATGGTTAATATCTGTAACCTTACCAATCTTTATTCTATTATGACTGCTTTTTAAAGCTGGAATACTACCTCCTTCTCCTAATCCTCTTAAACGAATAAGTTTTGAATCGTTAAGCGCTAAAGAATCAATCTCAGACAAACTAAACATTATGGTTGAGCTTACCCCGGTATCTAATAAAAAAGTAAGTTTTGTTCCGTTAACTTCAACAGGAATTACCACCAAATTATTAATTAATTTAAATGATATTTTATCTTTTTTTTTGTCTTCAGGAAAAAAAAACCCGCTTTGAGCAATTCCCTTAGTTGTTAAACATAAAAGAATACTTAACAGAATGATTTGGCGATTTATTTTAAAAGATGTTTTAATATTGTTAATATAAGTAATTTTATCAAAAGACTCTTTAATAGAACTAAAATTTAAGAATTATTTTGCAACTTTGCTTTTAAATACAAAACGATGCCATCAATATCTTCCAAAGGATTAAAAATGCCAGAATCACCAATTAGAAAATTGGTCCCATACGCTGAAAAAGCAGCTAAATCTGGCAAAGAAATATATTATTTGAATATTGGTCAGCCCGATATTAAGTCGCCAAAAGTTGCCTTGGATGCTGTAGCCAATCATCAACTTGAGACATTAGCTTATAGCCGTTCAGAGGGCTCAGAGGAATATCGTGAAAAAATTGCTGCATACTACAATCGAAATAATATACCAGTAACTGGCAACGATATTATTGTAACCACTGGAGGAAGTGAAGCATTATTATTTGCCATGGGAACCATTTGTGATCACGGTGATGAAATCATAATTCCTGAACCTTTTTATGCAAATTATAATGGATTTGCCACTGCATCTGGAGTAAATATTGTACCGGTAATTTCAAAAATTGAAGATAATTTTGCATTACCTCCTATTTCAGAATTTGAAAAATTAATTAGCCCAAAGACTAAAGCAATTATAATTTGTAACCCTGGTAACCCAACTGGTTATTTATATTCAAAAGAAGAAATAAAAAAACTGGCTTCTATCGTATTAAAACATAATTTATTTTTAGTCGCAGATGAAGTTTACCGTGAATTCACGTATGATGGAGAAGCTCATTATTCAATTTTACAAGAAGAAAGTCTTGTAAATAATGGAATTATTATAGACTCTGTATCTAAACGATATAGTATGTGTGGTGCTCGCATAGGATGTTTAGTTTCAAAAAATAAAGAAGTTATTTCAACTGTTTTAAAATTTGCTCAGGCAAGATTAAGCCCGCCCACTTTTGCACAAATTGCCAGTGAAGCAGCTCTAGAAACACCACAAAGTTATTTTGATGAGGTAATTTTAGAGTATAAAGATCGAAGAGATACATTGATTAATAAATTAAAAGAAATTCCTGGTGTAAAAGTTGGAGTTCCTAAGGGGGCATTTTATTGCATTGTAGAATTACCTGTTAAAAATAGCGACAATTTTTCACAATGGTTATTGGAAGAGTTTGATTATAATGGAAGAACAATAATGGTGGCACCTGCTGCAGGATTTTATTCTTCTAAAAATGCTGGATTAAATCAAATTAGAATTGCATATGTACTTAAAAAAGAAAGCTTAATAAATGCAGTGGAAATTTTAAAACAAGCCTTAAAAAAATACCGAGATTAATGCATATTGAAGAACATAAATCTTTAAAAACATACAACACTTTTGCAATTGATTGTAGGGCACGGTATTTTGTCTCTATTCAATCAATTAGTGACTTAAAAAAAGTATTAAAATCTAAAATTCATTCCGAAATATTTATTTTAGGAGGAGGTAGTAATCTGCTTTTAACTCAAGATATTGATGCTTTAGTTATTCACATAAATATTAAAGGAATTGAAATTATATCTGAAAATAAAAACACCGTATCTCTTAAAGTTATGGCGGGCGAAAACTGGCAAGAGTTTGTTGAATATTGTATCGACCATAATTATGGAGGTGTTGAGAATTTATCATTAATTCCAGGTAATGTTGGCACAGCACCTATTCAAAATATTGGAGCCTATGGAGTTGAATTGGAAGACATTTTTAATAGTTGTAATGCCATTTCTTTAAACAACCATACTGAAAAAAAATTCACTAGAGAAGCATGTAAATTTGGTTATCGAAGTTCTATATTTAAAAATGAAGAAAAAGGTGCGTTTATTATCACAAGTGTAATTTTTAATTTAACAAAGACCAATCATAATAAAAATATTGGGTATGGAGCTATTAAAGAGGAATTAAATAATCTTCAAATAGAAAATCCAACCTTAAAAGAAATATCTGAAGTAGTTATAAAAATTAGGAAGTCCAAATTACCAGATCCAAAAAAATTAGGAAATAGCGGAAGTTTTTTTAAAAATCCAATTATTAATGATCTTGAGTTTAAAAAATTTAACAAAAACTATCCAGAAGCTCCGTATTACAAAATATCAAATTCAGAATATAAAATTCCAGCTGGCTGGCTAATCGAACAATCCGGGTTTAAAGGAAAGCGAATTGGTAATGCTGGTGTGCATAAAAAACAAGCATTAGTATTAGTTAACTACGGAAATACAACTGGAAAAGAAATAGTTTCTCTCTCTAAAAAAATACAAGCCAAAGTGAAAGAAGAATTTGGAATCTTTATTAAACCTGAAGTTAATATTATCTAGTTGATAGTTAATACTAGTCATCTATCGCTAAACAAAGAAGATAATTTATCTTTTACAATTCTATAAAACATCATTAAAGAGAGCAAAAACTGCTAAATCAATATTAAAAAAGCAATAAAGATTGTATTTTTGTATTTCAATTATTTACTATGGGAATTTATGTAATAACTATTGTATTACTACTTCTTGCTTTTGCAGGAATCGCTATAAAGATATGGGCTCAAAAAGATGGTGAATTTGGTGGTACTTGCGCAAGTCAAAGTCCTTTTTTAAATAAAGAAGGTGAATCTTGTGGTTTTTGTGGAAAAACACCTGAACAATTTGAAAATTGTTCTGAAGAACCTCATAAATAGGCTTTTGTAACTATGGTGTTACTTTACCTGTTTGCACTTGTAGTAATTTTAATTGTTGCGATTTTTAGGAATAATTTTGATTATCTTTCAATTCACTACATTTATTTCAAATAGCTCATAAAAAACAGCTTAGTGGAAATATCAAAAAAAGACATTATAATTCAGATTCAAAAAGCAAAAGAAGGCTCACAAATTGCTTTTAATTTTTTGTTAGATCATTACTGGAATCATGTTTATGGTTTTCAATTAAAAAGAGTACAAAACGAATATGAAGCAGAAGATATAACAATTGAAAGTTTTTCCAAAGCATTTGATAAAATCCATACTTTTAAGGATGAGTTTGAGTTTAGCACTTGGTTAATTACTATTTCCAAAAATATTCAGATCGATAAAACAAGAAAAAAAAATGCTTCTATACTTGCTCAATTTTCTACCACCTCTGATGAACAAGTAAAAAGAATCCCAGACGACTCTCCAACACCTGAAGATAAGCTAATTACCAAACAAAATCTAGTAGAATTATTGCATTTTATCAAACAATTAAAGCCACATTATCAAGATGTTATCAATCTGCGCTATTTTCAAGAAATGAGTTATTTAGAAATTTCTAAAAAACTTAACGAACCTCTTAATAATGTAAAAGTAAGGTTACTAAGAGCGAGAAAATTATTAGCAGAAATCATTAAAGAAAATCATTCCAATTGATACCATAATATTTAACATAATCTAAATGTAATCTTCTTATCTTTGCTCTTAATTATGAGTATAGAAACTGCAGAAAAAAAACAATTTACACCGAAGCCAAAATGGCTTAGAGTAAAGCTTCCAACCGGTAAAAAATATACCGATTTAAGAGGACTCGTTGATAAATACAACCTAAATACTATTTGCACATCTGGTAGTTGCCCAAATATGGGCGAATGTTGGACTGAAGGCACTGCAACTTTTATGATTTTAGGGAATATCTGTACTCGTTCCTGTGGTTTTTGTGGTGTTAAAACTGGTAGACCAGAAACAATAGACTGGGATGAACCAGAAAAAGTAGCAAGATCTATAAAACTCATGAATATTAAACATGCGGTTATAACTTCAGTAGATCGAGATGACTTAAAGGATATGGGATCTATACTTTGGGCAGAGACTGTAAAGTCTATTAGGCGAATGAACCCAAACATAACATTGGAAACCTTAATTCCTGATTTTCAAGGAAACACTACCAACATCGATCGTATTATAGCGGTGCAACCAGAAGTTATTTCTCATAATATAGAAACGGTTAAACGTCTTTCCCGAGAAGTAAGAATTCAAGCAAAATACGAAAGAAGCTTAGAGGTTTTAAATTACCTAAAAAAACAAGGAGCAAAAAGAACTAAAAGTGGGATTATGCTTGGTCTTGGTGAAACTGAAGATGAAGTTATTCAAACAATAAAAGACTTAAGTAACGTAAATCTTGATATTATTACAATTGGACAATATTTACAACCGTCCAAAAAACATTTGTCTGTAAAAGAATTTATTACTCCTGAACAATTTAAAAAATACGAAACTATTGGATTAGAGTTAGGGTTTCGTCATGTAGAAAGTGGAGCTTTGGTACGTTCATCTTATAAAGCTCAAAAACACCTTACTTAATTTTATATTAATGGAGAAAACTATTCAAATAGGAATCAATGGTTTTGGAAGAATAGGAAGAACTCTTTTCAGGTTATTAATAAACCATCCAACAATAAAGGTCAAAGTCATTAATGATATTTCAGATGCACATACGCTATGCCATTTATTAAAATATGATAGCATTCATGGAGTTTTAAAAGAAGAAATAAAAGCTACAAACAATACTATTTCAATCGCTAATCAATCCATTCGTTTTTCTTCAGAAAAAAACATAAAAAAAATAGATTGGAGCAACTTAGATTTTGTTATTGAATGTTCTGGAAAACATAAAACTAGAAAGCAATTGCAACATCATATAAATAATGGCGCAAAAAAAGTTATTCTTTCCGTTCCACCTCAAGATGAATCTATAAAAATGGTTGTCGTTGGTGTAAATAATTCCATCATAAATTCTGAAGATATCATTATATCAAACGCTTCTTGTACAACCAATAATGCAGCTCCAATGCTTAAAATCATCAATGATTTATGTGGCATAGAACAAGCATATATTACTACAGTACATTCCTATACAACAGATCAAAGTTTACACGATCAACCTCATCGTGATTTAAGAAGAGCACGTGCGGCGAGTCAATCTATTGTTCCTACTACTACAGGCGCTGCAAAAGCTTTAACCAAAATTTTTCCGAAACTTAAAAATGTAATTGGAGGTTGTGGAATTAGAGTACCGGTTCCTAATGGATCCTTAACCGATATTACTATAAATGCAAAAAAAGAAGTTAGTATTACTGAAATAAATAATGCTTTTAAAAATGCCTCAGAAACACATTTTAAAAACATTCTTCAATATACCGAAGACCCAATAGTATCTGTAGACATAAAAGGAAATAATCATTCTTGTATTTTTGATGCTGGTATGACTTCGGCTATTGGCAAAATGATTAAAATTATAGGCTGGTATGATAATGAAGTAGGATACTCTTCGAGAATAATAGATTTAATTCATTCAGTACCTATGAAATAGGTATCTTTAACCTTTAAGAATGATTGTTTTTTTTAAAACCAAATAAAATTACTTTTTACACTTATTTGCTTCTTTATAATGCATCATTTTAATGCACAAGATCTAAAATAGTACACATTAACTCAAATTTACAAATATCAAATAACAGCTAACAATACTCTTTTAGCTCAATATTTTGGATTAAATACATATGTACACACAACCCTAAAATTAGTTAATTATTAGTGCTAAAATTTTCAATTTCGTTTATAATATATTCTTTAAAATACTTCTCTTGTTTATTTAAAATAGCTGTTTTTATAGGAAGATAATAAATAGCAAATTTATTTAATCTAGGCTCTAACCTCACAAAATCTTTTTCAGTAGTTAAAATAATCTCTTTTTCTTTAAAATTTTTAATTTCAGAATCAGAGAAATGATGATGGTCCGGAAATTTTTTATGTTCAAAATTAAACTGATTTTGTTTTAAAAATTCAACCAAAGGTTTTGAATTGGCTATTCCTGTAACTAAGGTAAAATTCTTATTCAAAAGATAATTTAAAGGTAATGTTTTAGATATACCACAAATGGAGTCATCATAAATAATTTTTGAAAAATAGATTTTTTGTGTAGGTTTTAAATTTAATAAATATTGAATTTCTTGAAGTTTAGCATGCGAATGCTTTTCAGGGCATTTAGTTACCATAACTAAATCTGCACGTTTAGCTCCTCTTTTAGATTCTCTTAAGTTTCCTGCTGGTAATACCATATCATGAACATACAAATCGTCAAAGGTGGTCAATAAAATATTTGTAGAAGCGCTAACTTTTCGGTGCTGAAAAGCATCATCTAATAAAATAACATCTGCTTTAATTCTTATTTTCTCAATTCCTTCTTGTCTATCTGCACATACTACAACCATTATTTCAGGGAATTTTCGTTTAAATTGCAATGGTTCATCCCCAACATCTTCAGCCGTACTATTAATTATAACTTCTCTAAATCCATTGGTCTTTCTTTTATATCCACGACTTAAAACTGCTACTTTATAATCTTCTTTTAGAAAACTAATCAGGTATTCAATCATTGGAGATTTTCCTGTTCCACCAGTAGAAAGATTGCCTACGCAAATTATAGGAATAGCATACGATTTACTTTTAAACCATCTTTTATCGTAACATAAATTACGGAAAGCTAAAATACTTCCGTATAATAAAGAAAAGGGCAAAAGGAGCTTCCGAAGTATATTCATATTACAAAAATACAACTTCCCATTAAAATGAGTTTCTCAAATTTTTATTTCAAAATAGGAATGCATTATATTTACCTTAAATTATATTTTACAAAACGAGCTTGTTAAAATTTTTCACATACAAGAAGATAACTAATAGCGAACAGTAGATTACCATAAAAAAACAATAAATATAGATACATGAAAATTAATGAAGTCATCTCCATACTTGAAGAATTATCACCATTATCTTACTCTGAAGGGTTTGACAATACAGGTTTACTTGTTGGAAACTATAATACTGAAGTTAAGGGAATACTAGTCACCTTAGACACTCTTGAGAGCATCGTTGATGAAGCCATCAAAAATAATTGCAATTTAATAGTAAGCTTCCATCCTATTATTTTTTCAGGATTAAAAAAGTTAACAGGTAAAAATTATGTTGAAAGAGTTGTTATTAAAGCAATTAAAAACAACATTGCTATTTTTTCAATGCATACTGCCTTAGATAATTCTTGGAATGGAGTAAATGCTATAATTTGTAAAAAATTAAAATTGACAAATCGAAACATATTGATTCCTAAAAGTGACACCATAAAAAAACTTACCACTTATGCCCCTTCAGATAGTGCAGATAAACTCCTTGAACAATTATTTAAAGCTGGAGCTGGTTCTATTGGAAATTACAGCAATTGTAGTTTTTCTACAGAAGGAAATGGAAGCTATATTGGAAATGAAAATTCAAATCCCGTTAAAGGTGTTAAAGGTGAATTACATTATGAAAAAGAAGTTCAGTTAAATATTACCATTCCAAAACATAAAGAAGCTTCCGTTTTAAAGGCACTTTTTAATTTTCATCCTTATGAAGAAGTTCCTTACGAAATTATAACTTTAGAAAATACAAATAAACATATTGGAATGGGAATGACAGGAGAATTAGAAAATCCAATGACAGAAATTGAATTTTTAAATTACCTTAAAAAAAATATGAATACCAATTGTGTTCGTCACTCTAAATTAATGAATAAATCCATCCATAAAGTTGCGGTTTTAGGGGGTAGCGGAAGCTATGCAATCGAAGCTGCAAAACGTTCAGGAGCAGATGCTTTTGTTACAGCAGATTGCAAATATCATGATTTTTTTACAGCAGAAAACAATATTCTTTTGGCAGATATTGGTCATTATGAGAGTGAGCAATACACAAAAGAGCTATTAGTTGCTTTCCTTAACAAAAAAATTACTACTTTTGCAATCGTTTTATCGCAAAAAAATACCAATCCAATTACCTATATTTAAAACATGGCAAAGAAAACCGAAATCACTGTAGAAGAGAAGTTAAGAGCTTTATTTGATTTACAACTTATCGATTCTAGAATTGATAAAATTCGCGACATTCGCGGTGAACTTCCATTAGAAGTTGAAGATCTTGAAGATGAATTAGCAGGAATGAATACTCGACTTGAAAAATTAAATGATGGGGTTGAGCTTGTAATAAATAATGTTTCAGATAAAAAAAATCAGATTGAAGAATCTAAAGACCTTATCAAGAAATACACAAAACAACAAGATAACGTTCGTAATAATCGTGAATACGATTCTTTAAGTAAAGAAGTTGAATTTCAAACTTTAGAAATTGAATTAAACGAAAAGCATATTAGAGAATTTAAAGCACAGATAGAACAAAAGAAATTAGTAGTTGAGGAGACTAATGAGCGTCTTAAAAAACGTCAAGATCATTTAACTCACAAACAAGGGGAGTTAGATGAAATTTTAGCTGAAACTGAAAAAGAAGAAAAAGCATTAATTAAAAAATCTGTTGATTTTGAGAAAAAAATCGAAGAGCGTTTAATTAAAGCTTACAAGAGAATTCGTGGCAATGTTAAAAATGGTTTGGCAATTGTTGCTATCGATCGTGGAGCATCTGGAGGATCATTCTTTACCATTCCACCACAAATACAAATGGAAATTGCAGGTCGTAAAAAAATTATTACAGACGAGCATAGTGGAAGAATATTAGTAGATATTGACTTGGCTAACGAAGAAGAGGCAAAAATGACAAAAATGTTTAGCAAGCTTTAATCTATTCTAAATATAATTTTAAAAAGCCTTCAAGAAATTGAAGGCTTTTTTTATTGTAAAAAGAAAGGTATTTTTGATTATTACAACCTACAAAAAAACTCTCATGAAAAAATCACTTACAATTTCTGTCTTAATTTTATTAGTTATTTTACCAGCATCCTGTCAAAATTCTAATAAAAACAACGCTCATTCTAAAAATCAAAAAACAGCAGAACCTGTTCAAGTAGAGCGTAAAGATGGTTTTAAAAGCGCCTATTTTGCAAGTGGTTGTTTTTGGTGTGTGGAAGCTATTTATGAAAGTGTAAAAGGAGTAGAAGAATCTATTTCTGGATATAGCGGAGGCCATACTGAAAATCCAACATATAAGAAAAGTAACACAGGTAAAACGGGTCATGCAGAAGCTGTAGAAATTATTTATAACGCTGAAATTATCAGTTTTAAACAATTGGTCACTATTTATTTTGGGTCACAAAACATTTCTCAATTAAATGGTCAAGGAAATGACAGAGGTTCTCAATATCGTTCTATTATTTTTTATCAAAATGAGGAAGAAAAGAAAATTATTAATGATCAAATAGAAGCTTTATATCAAGAAGACAAAAACAGAATTGTTGCTGCTGAAGTGATGCCTTTTCAGAAATTTTGGAAAGGTGAAGAATACCATCAAAATTATGAAAGATTACATCCAGATAATTCATATATTAAAAACGTATCTATCCCTAGATTAAAAAGGTTTCAAAAAAAGTTTCCAGAATTACTTAAAGAAAATTCAAAGCATTAATTAAATTTTTGTTGCTTTTAATTCAAATAATAAAGGATATAATTTATTTGAAAGCTCATACATTCCTTCATTATTTGTTTCTAATTCCGGAAATATATTATATGGTGAGGCGTCATATTCATTTAAACATTCAATAGTTAATCCAGCATCTATTAGCGAAGTGATAATTTCTCCTAAACTGTGATTCCATGTATATTCTTTACTTATCATATTTGATTTTTCATCTGTATAAGTCCCTTCATATTCTTCATATATTGCTTCTTTTTGATGGTAACCATACGCTAATTTTGGAGGATTAGTAGTATAATCAAACATCCAAACTATAGGATGAAATTCTACTATATAAAAAACACCTCCTACTTTTAACCTTTCATATATTATTTGAGCCCAAGGCTTTAAGTTAGGTAACCAAGCAATAGTACCATAACTTGTAAATACAATATCAAATTGACTTTTTATATATTTTGAAACATCTAAAACATTACAACAAACAAACTTGGAGTTTAAACCCAACTCCTCGTTTAGCTGTTTTGCTAACCTTATACCTTCATCCGATAGATCAATCCCAGTACAATCTGCTCCCATCCTAGCCCAGCTCAAAGTATCTTGGCCAAAATGACATTGTAAATGAAGTAACGACTTATTTGAAACATCTCCTAAAGCAGTTAGCTCGTATTTATTAAGAGAAGATTTGCCATTTTTAAATTCATCTACGTTATAAAAATCGCTTTTTGCATGAATAGCTACCTTTTTATTCCAAGTTTCGCGATTTATATTAAATGATTTTTTAATATTCATTACTATTGTTTTCTATTAAACTGAGATTTTATTTCCTCCAAATAAACAAATAATAATTCTTATTTTTGTTTAAATTCAAAATTACCAATTAAATGTACGAAAACAATTTAGCTTTTGTTATCCAAAAAGATCAAGAAGATCCATTAAAAAACTACCGAAAAGAGTTTTTAATTCCAACAAATGATGAGGGTATAGAATTGGTGTATCTTTGTGGAAACTCCTTAGGATTACAACCAAAAAAAACATCGAATTATTTACAACAAGAACTTAATGATTGGGCTAAATTTGGAGTTGAAGGACATACAGATGCTAAAAACCCATGGTTGCCTTATCATGAATTTTTAACTAATTCTATGGCAAAAATAGTGGGTGCCAAGCCAAGTGAAATCGTAATCATGAATAGCCTTACTACCAACCTTCATTTAATGATGGTTTCTTTTTATCAACCAACAAAAAACAAGTACAAAATAGTTATTGAAAGTGATGCTTTTCCATCCGATAAATATGCGATGGAAAGCCAGTTAAAATTTCATGGCTATGATTCAAATGATGGATTAATTTTATGGAAACCCCGTGAGGGCGAAAATTTATGTCGATTTGAGGATTTAGAAAAAATAATGGAAGACCAAGGTGATGAAATTGCATTATTAATGATTGGAAGTACTAACTATTATTCCGGTCAATTATATCCATTAAAAAAAATCACTGATTTAGGACATAAACACAATAGCTTAGTAGGTTTTGATTTAGCTCACGGTGTTGGAAACATCCAACCTAATTTACATGAAACTGGAGCAGATTTTGCAGTGTGGTGTACTTATAAATATTTAAATAGTGGTCCAGGGAGTTTAGGTGGTTGTTTTGTTCATGAACGTCATGCTAACAATACCGATTTAAATCGATTCGCAGGATGGTGGGGACACAATAAACAAACTCGTTTTAATATGCGCCATGAATTTGATGCGATACCTGGTGCTGAAGGATGGCAATTAAGCAATCCTGCCATACTATCAATGGCTGCAATTAGAGCTTCTTTAGATTTATTTGAAACTGCAGGTTTTAAGAATATCATCAAAAAATCTAAATCACTTACTAGTTTTTTAGAGTTTTTAATTAACGAATTAAATGACGACAGAATAAATATCATCACTCCTGAAAATCCAGAAGAAAGAGGCTGTCAATTATCAATTCAGGTGAAGAGTGCCAATAAAAATTTACATACGCAACTAACAAAGAATGGTGTGATAAGTGATTGGAGAGAACCCGATGTTATAAGAGTAGCGCCTGCACCACTTTATAATAGCTATCAAGATGTATTTGAATTTGTTCAACGATTAAAAAAAGTTTTAAATTAATAAAACTAGTAAATTAAATTTTTACACCCAAAGAAACCGAAGATTTACTAAAACCAATAATAAAATAAAAAAATAAGTAGATGATTAATAACGAGCAGCAATTGACCTTTAAAAAAACAATAAATATAGATCCATGAAAACTAAAAAAGAACAAGTTTTAATTATTGGAGCCGGATTATGTGGCAGTCTACTCGCATTACGTTTAGGCCAAAGAGGCTATGATGTAACCTTAGTAGAAAAACGCCCAGATTTAAGAATGGTAGGTCAAGATGCGGGACGCTCTATAAATTTATCTCTTTCTGATCGTGGAGTGAAAGCAATGAAAATGGTAGGCCTGCAAGATGAAATAGAAAAACTATGCATACCAATGATCGGTAGGATGATTCATGATATTAGCGGTCATAAATTTATGAGTCTTTATAGTGGCAAAGAAGATAAATATATCAATTCTATATCGCGTCCTGGATTAAATATGTTATTACTTGATACTGCAGAAAAATTACCAAATGTAAAATTGCATTTTAATAAAAGCTGTGAGTCTATAAATTTTAAAAACACGATGGCTGTTTTTGAAGATTATGATACTAAAGAAAAAATAACCTACAATGCTGATCTTATTTTTGGCACTGATGGAGCAGGTTCTGTAGTTAGAAACAATATGTTTGTGAATAAAGATCTTAGATTAAGTTTTTCGATTGATTGGTTGAGTCATAGTTATAAAGAGTTAACAATACCAGCAACAAAAAACGGCGACTTCAGATCAGAACAAAATGCGCTACATATTTGGCCTAGAGGGGAAAATATGCTGATATCATTACCCAATCTTGACGGTAGTTTTACGGTTACCCTATTTTTAGCTCATGAAACTGGAAAAGATAATTTTGAAAATTTAAATACTCCAGAAAAAGTTTCTAACTATTTTGAAAGAGAATATCCCGATGCAAAAGCATTAATGCCTAATTTAACAGAGGAATTTTTTGAAAACCCAACAGGTCGATTAGGTACTGTAAAATGTCATCCCTGGAATACTTATGGAAAAACACTACTTATTGGAGATTCTGCTCACGCAATTGTACCTTTTTATGGTCAAGGAATGAATGCTTCTTTTGAAGATGTTGTTGTTTTAGATAAATTTATTGAAAAGTATGAAGGAGATTGGGGAAAAACTTTTTCTGAATTTCAAAAAGAAAGAAAAGTAGATGCCGATGCCATTGCAGATCTTGCTATTGATAATTTTTATGAAATGAAAGAGCATACCGCAAACCCTTTATTTCAGAAAAAAAGAAAATTAGAAGTAGCTTTTGAAGATCATTATCCAGGTAAATACAATTCGAAATATTCCTTAGTAACTTTTAATGCAGACATTCCTTATTCTGAGGCTATGAAAAGAGGCAGAGCACAAGATAAAGCAATTTTAAAGTTATTAGATGGTGGCAAATTAACGGATTCTGTGAGTTTAGAAGAAAAACTTAGTTTGGTATTAAATGAGACAAAAAATATTTTACACGATGATGATACAGCAAAAAAAATATAATCCATGAAAAATAAAGAATTAGAAGAAAAAGTTACTCCAAGAGGAGCTTATCCACATGTTAAAAGAGCAGGTGATTTTATATGGGTATCAGGAACTAGTTCACGTAGACCCGACAACACCATAGCAGGTGTTGATATCATTGATGAAATGGGAACTAAACATTTAAATATTGAAGTCCAAACATGCGAAGTACTTAACAATATTAATAATAATCTAAAAAAAGTTGGAGCTTCATTAAAAGACATCGTAGATGTGTCTACTTTTTTGGTAAACATGAATGATTTTGCAGGCTATAATAAAGCCTATGCAAAATTTTTTGATAAAGAAACGGGACCAACAAGAACAACTGTAGCTGTTCATCAATTACCACATCCAGATTTAGTGATAGAAATTAAAGTGATGGCATATAAGCCTTTATAATATTTATGGAATGAAAAAAATACTAAACTATATTGACGGATCATATTGTGAACCATACACACAAGATTGGTTAGATAATTACAATCCTTCAAAAGGAGCGGTATATTCAAAAATCGCATCTTCTTCCTCAATAGATGTAGATAAGGCATATCAAGCTGCAAAAAAAGCGTTCCCGTCATGGTCCAACACAACTATCGATGCGCGCAGTGCTATCCTTTTAAAGATAGCGAATCTAATTGAAGATAATTTAGATATGCTTGCAGAAGCAGAATCATTGGACAATGGAAAACCATTGAGCTTAGCAAAAACTGTTGATATACCAAGAGCATCTAGTAATTTTAGATTTTTCGCACATGCCATTACACAATTTGCTAGTGAAGCACATGAAAGTGTTGGACTAGAAACCATGAACTTTACTTTAAGACAAGCTATTGGAGTTGTAGGATGCATATCCCCTTGGAATTTACCATTGTACTTATTTACTTGGAAAATTGCTCCGGCTATAGCCGCAGGGAATACTGTTGTTGCAAAACCAAGTGAAGTTACTCCTATGACGGCATTTTTATTAGGAAAAATATGTACTCAAGCTGGATTACCAAATGGAGTTTTAAATATCATTAATGGAACTGGCCCTTCTGTAGGTCAAGCAATTGTTGAACATCCCAACATTAAAGCAATTTCATTTACAGGTGGAACTAAAACTGGTGCATCAATTGCGAGAACTGCAGCACCTATGTTTAAAAAATTATCCTTAGAATTAGGTGGCAAAAATCCAAACATCATTTTTGCAGATTGTAATTATGAGAAAATGCTTTCAATTACTGTCAAATCATCTTTTGCAAATCAGGGACAAATCTGTTTATGTGGAAGTAGAATTTTTGTAGAAAAATCAATCTATTCAAAATTTAAAAATGATTTCGTTTCCAGAGTGAAAGAATTAAAAGTAGGTGACCCGTTTGCTTCTTCTACTCAAATTGGTGCTTTAGTATCAAAACCGCATCTTGATAAAGTAATGTCTTATATTGATTTAGCTAAAGAAGAAGGTGGAGAAGTTTTATATGGCGGTAATAAAGTGATAGTTAACGGATCTGAAAATGGATATTATCTTGAACCTACTATTATAGAGGTTACAAATAATAATTGTCGTGTAAATCAAGAAGAAATTTTTGGTCCCGTAGTAACTATGATGTCTTTTGATACTGAAGAAGATGTTTTAGAAATGGCAAATAATGTCAAGTATGGGCTTTCGGCTACTTTGTGGACTAGTAATTTAGATAGAACTATGAGAATGTCAAAACAAATAGAATCTGGAATTGTTTGGGTAAACACTTGGCTTAATAGAGATTTAAGAACTCCTTTTGGTGGAGTTAAAAATAGTGGTGTAGGTCGCGAAGGAGGCTTTGAAGCTTTAAAATTCTTTACAGAATCTAAAAATATTTGCATTAAATATGATAATTAATTATTGAAATAAATATATGAATCTTAATTTAAAAAACAAAAATGCATTAATCTGTGGAAGCACAGCTGGTATTGGAAAAGCTACTGCAATGGAATTAGCTAATCTTGGTGCAAACATAACGTTGATTGCTCGTAATGAGGAAAAGCTTAAGAAAGTAATCTCTGAATTACCAAATAATCAAGGTCAAAACCACAATTATATGGTAGCTGATTTTAATGATCCAAATTCATTAAAAGAAACGTTATCAAATAATATGTCTAGCAATTATCATATTCTTTTAAATAACACAGGTGGACCAAAAGGAGGACCCATACTTAGTGCCGATCTTTCAGAATTTACGGATACTTTTTCGCAACATTTACTTTGCAACCATTTATTAGTTCAAGCTGTTGTTTCTGGAATGAAAGAAAATGGCTATGGAAGAATTATTAATATAATCTCTACTTCAGTAAAGCAGCCCATTGAAGGATTAGGAGTTAGTAATACCATACGTGGAGCTGTTGCAAATTGGAGTAAAACTTTAGCTTCTGAACTCGGACCATTTGGAATTACAGTTAACAATGTGTTGCCAGGAGCTACAGCTACAGAACGTTTGGATCAAATTATGGTAAACGTCGGTAAAAAGATTGGAAAATCTCCTGAAGAAGCGAGTAGGGTCATGAGAAGTACTATTCCAGCTACTAGATTTGCCCAACCTGAAGAAATAGCATATGCAGTCGTATTTTTAGCTAGTGAAGCAGCAGGGTATATCAATGGTATTAATTTACCAGTTGATGGCGGCAGAACTAAATGCTTATAGAAAAATCATATAACAAACATTAAAAAATACCGGATCAAGTCCGGCAATTTATGGAACGAAAATTAAGAATCAACGGACACTCACACCTTCTTCCTTATCCAGAAGAAATTCCTCAGTTTATGAAAGATAATGGTATTTTTTGGGTTGATAAAGATCGTAATTTTATGCTTCAAAAAAATTGGAAACGACCTGTAACAGACTCTAGTTTCTTTTTAAATGAAAAGCTAGAATGGATGGAAAAATTTAAAATTGATCACGCAGTCGTTTTAAATCTATCTCAACTTTATGGAAATGGATTGCGACTAGAAGAAATGAAGCAAGCACTTCGATTTCAAAATGATTTTAATGCTAAAGTTCAACAAGATCATCCTTCAAAATTTACCTGCGGTTTTGTAGTACACCCTGGCTATGGAAGAGGTGCCTTGTGGGAAATAGAAAGATGTGTGGAGGAATTAGGTTTAAATTTACTTTGTCTACCAACCCATTATATGGACACCATAGGTACTTGGCGGTGTATTTTTGATAAAGAAAATGAACCTATTTTTGAATTGGCCAACAAATACAATCTTGCTTTAGAAATTCATCCTTATGATGGTGAAAAATTTATAAAATTAGAAAATACTGCTTGGCGTTTTCATTTGATATGGATGTTAGCTCAATGTGCTGATGCTTATCATTTTTTTACATTAAATGGATATGCTGATAAATTTCCAAATATGAGAACTTGTTTTGCTCATGGAGGTCAATTGGCTCAAATGAATTTAGGAAGACGTATTCAAGGATTTGATGGAAGACCTGATTTATTTGAGGGTAAAGTACATCCAAGGAAATCTGTTGCTCATAAAAATATATTTTTCGATACATTAGTCCACGATACAGGTTCTTTACAATTAATGGTAAAAAACCAAACTTCAAGGCAAATAATTATGGGCTTAGATGATCCTTATCCTTTGGGTGAAATGGAAAGTAAAAATCAATCCTCATATCCAGGAAAAATTTTAGATTTGGCACAAGAACAAAAAATATTAACCACAGAAGAATGTGATGCTATATGGGATCATAATGTACTGCAATGGTTATTTGGTGATAATAAAAAAAAGAAACAAGATTTAATCAATAAAATACTGAGTTAATTTGATGCATTTTATATCAGAAAAACTAGATAATTATGTGATTTCTCATTCTCAAGAAGAACCAGAATTATTACAAGAATTAAGTCGCGAAACTTGGCGAAAAGTTTTAGCACCTAGAATGTTAAGTGGTCATTTTCAAGGAAGGGTTTTAAGTATGATTTCCAAATTGATCAATCCGAAAAACATATTAGAAATAGGGACTTATACGGGATATTCTGCTTTGTGTTTAGCAGAGGGAATGCAATCAAAAGGAAAATTACACACCATTGACACCAATGAAGAATTGTATGATTTACAAAGAAAATATTTTAACAAGTCCAATTATGGCGATCAAATAATTCAACATGTTGGTAATGCTTTAGCTATAATACCCCATTTAGAAGAAGCTTTTGATCTAATTTTTATAGATGCTGACAAACAAAATTATCCCAATTATTTAGATATCTTACTACCAAAACTTAAAACTGGATCCGTTATATTAAGTGACAATGTATTATGGACAGGAAAAGTAATAGAACCATTAATTAAAGGAGATAAAGATACCGAAGCACTTTTAAAATATAATAAAATGGTAAATAAACACCCTCAACTAGAAACAGTGTTATTACCTATTCGTGACGGCTTAACGATAACAAGAGTAAAATAATTAAAACTTTCTCTTTATAGATCCAGTAATATCATCTATTGTATCCTTCACGTTTTTTATTTCAGGGGATATATCTTTGGTGAAATTATGCTTAAAATCATCTTTTAATTTTTCAGGAGATTCTAAATCAATTCCCTCTTTTTTTGCACTTTTATTAATTTCACTTTTAATATCGTTAGTTGCATCTTTGATTTGGCGCATACCTTTTCCCAAACCTCTAGCAATTTCTGGAACTTTATCTGCACCAAAAACCATTAACACAATAAAAACGATAAAAAATATCTCTGCTCCACTAATAAATAAAGGAAATGTAATCATATCACAAATATAAGTGTTTTGAAACTAAGCAAAGCAATCAAAAAAGGTTCAGCTATTGTATTATTATAAAAGTTCTATATTTGTAAGTGACCTAAATTTAAAAATTAATGAAATTTTTGAAATTAAATAAAAAAAGAAAACTAATAATAGTCTATATAATTGCAACAAAGTTATTATTTGTTGCAATACAATTTCTCCCTGTAAATAAACCTAAAATAATAGTTACTAATCCTAATGATTTAATTGCATCTACTAACATACCTAAAAATGTAGCTTTACAAATAAAAACCTCTTGTTATGACTGTCACTCTAATGAAACAAAATTACCTTGGTATTCATCTATTGCTCCAACAAATTGGTTTATTTATAGACATATCAATAAAGGTAGAGAAGAATTGAATTTTTCTAATTGGAATGCCCTAAGTAAAGAAGAAAAAGAAGAAAAATTAGATGATATTTCAACTGTTGTATCTGGTGATGAGATGCCTTTAAAAAAATATAGTATTGTACATCCTAAATCAAAGTTATCTAAAAAAGAAAAAGAAGATATAATCAATTGGACTTATAAATTATTAGGTTCTCTCTATAAATAATAAATCAAATATAAGAGATAAAATTTTTTCAATTAAAAGCCACTAATAAAGTTTTAATTAGTGGCTTTTTTTAATATCAATTTAACTCAACTAAATTTAATGCTATCCTTTTATTTTATTTTCTTTAAAAGAATCAAATGCACCTAATTTTTTACGTTTAGGCCAGGTATTATTTGAAGTATCTACATCTGCTGTTTCTTCATCTGGATCTACTACAATTTTAGTAATCTCTTTATCGGAAGCAATTACTTTCCCTACAGACTGATCACTTGTTTTCCATATTTGTACAGGGTAGGTAACTCTTTCAGTAGTTCCATCACTATAGGTGTATTCAGCAATGATTGGCATCGGTAATCTTCCTGGTTTCTCAAAAGTTACTTCATAGAAAAATTTGGGCTTTTTTAGTTTTGCTATTTCTTCGGGGCTTAAATTATCCATGATGTATTCTTGCAATGAAGAAACATCGTCTAAACTAGAACTACGCATGCTCTCTTCAAAATTATCACTACCTTCTTCTACTAAATATACCAATGGAGGAAGATCACTTTCTTTCATTCCCCTAGCGGTCATCATTTCTTCAACTTCTTTAGTCATTTTTGAAGTAACAAAGTATTTCTTGACCTCTCCTACTCCAATATCCACCACATTAGTGGTATAAAACCATCCTCTCCAAAACCAATCTAAATCCATTGCCGAAGCGTCTTCCATGGTACGGAAAAAATCTTCAGGTGATGGATGTTTAAACATCCATCTTTGAGCATATGTTTTAAATGAATAATCAAATAATTCTCTGCCCATTACGGTTTCTCTTAATATATTTAATCCCGTTCCGGGTTTAGAATAACCATTCGCGCCAAAATTATAAGTATTTAATCCTTTTGTCATAATTGGAGCAATCGAATTTTGATCTCCGGACATATAACTTACAATATTTTTTGCAGGCCCTCTTCTTGATGGATATTTTTTATTAGGAGCTATTGCATCAGGGTATTTTTCGCCAAAATCTTGTTCTGCTATATATTGCACAAAAGTATTAATTCCTTCATCCATCCATGTCCACTGACGCTCATCACTATTTATAATCATTGGAAAATAATTATGTCCTACTTCATGAATTATAACTCCAAACATACCATATTTTACACGTTCGCTATAGGTTCCGTCTTTTTCTGGACGGCCATAATTCCAACATATCATTGGATATTCCATTCCTTGATTTTTAGCGTGTACTGAAATTGCTTTAGGATAGGGGTAATCAAATGTCATTCTTGAATATGTTTCTAAAGTACTAGCAACTAATTTAGTTGACCAATCTTCCCATAAAGGATTTCCCTCTTTAGGATACATTGAAACTGCCATCACTTCTCTTTCTCCAACTTTAACTGCCATCATATCCCATATAAATCTTCTTGAACTTGCAAATGCATAGTCCCGAACATTTTTTGCTTTGAATTTCCAAGTTTTTTTATTCGCATCAAAACTTGTTGAAGCTTCATCTGCTTCATCTTGAGTTACAATTATTACTGGCTCATCATACGACTTTTTAGCCTTATCATAACGGGTCATCATTTCTTTACTAAAAACTTCTTTTCTGTTTTGAAGTACTCCAGTTCCATCTAAAATATGATCTGCAGGTACTGTGATATTTACTTCATAATCTCCAAATACTAAAGCAAATTCATCTCTTCCCCAAAACTGACTATTTTGCCAACCTTCAACATCACTATATACTGCCATTCTTGGAAAAAACTGAGCAATTACATACGCACGATTTCCATCTTCAAATTCTTCATAACCACTACGACCACGACCGTTTACATGATTATTAATGTTATACCACCAACGAATAGAGAAAACAAATTTATCTCCGTTATTCATACTTTTTGGTAATTCAATCCGCATCATAGTGCGATTTATTATATAGTCTAAATCATTTCCATTGTTATCCTTAATAGATTGTATGTTAAATCCACCATCAAATCCTTCTCCCATGTATTGATTTACAAAGTTTCCAGCCATATCTGCTGGAGCTGCACCACTAGATACAATTAAAGGGCTTTTAGAGTCCTTAGCACGCATATTTTGATCTAACTGAACCCAAATATAGTCCAAAACATCTGGAGAGTTATTGGTATAAGTAATCGTTTCATAACCCGTAAGTTTTTTGTTTTTATCATCAAGTTCTATATCCATAACATAATCTGCTTGTTGCTGATAATAAGCTGGCCCTGGGGCTCCACTTGCAGACCTGTATTGGTTAGGAGTTGAAAACTCTTCATATAATTGTTTAAAAGGGTTGTTATTGTAGTGTCCTGGGACACGTTCTTCCTTTTGATCTTCTTCTTGTGAATAACTAAATCCAGTTGCTAGCAATAAAACAAATAAAGTTAAAGTTTTAAATGATTGCATATTTAAATAATTATTTTTTTTATGAAGGCATAAATATAGTTTTCTTAGAGATATTTTGAGGCTTGTTTAATTAAATTTTAACAGTCCATAGGGATGGTTTTTATCTAAAATCATGTTTCTGTTAGCATCTGGTGTGATCATATGAATAATATTTTGTTGTTCTGGAAACATATCAAAAAGAATTTTATTTTTAATTTCAATAGAGGTAAGTTCTGAAATATTTTTAATTTCAAAATACATATTTACGATATCAATATCGTATTCTTTTCCTATATAAATAAGTTCAACAGGCTTATTATTTACATTAATTTTAAGTTTTTGATTAACGTATTTTTTTAAATAATTAATATCAGTTTTTGTTTCTTTTTTTGGATTTAAAACTATTAAATGACTGTACCTTTCTTGAAGCACTTTTTCTAGATCTTCAACAAATATTTTTGAAATAATTTGAATTGTTTGCATTTCTGGCACATATTCTACATTCGTTGTACTCACATAAAACTTATGAGATATAGAGCTTATTAATATTGGAAATAAAATCAGTACAAGAGTAGTTTTAAAAAATTTCATATTCATAAGACTGTTTATATAAAAAATAGTTACACTATTATTTTTTTATTATTTTTATTCTTGGAACATATATCTTAGATTTTTCATTAAATATTTGTAGAACTCCTGCAAAATTTTGTCTATTGTAATCTGAATTCAATGTGGTGGTTTCGATACAAAATAACAGAAAATCATATAATTTATTATTTGGAATACGGTAAGCATCCTCAAAAAACTTAAACCCATAATAATCTATAATTTCTACAACTGTTAAATTTTCCTTAGTCCACTTTCGTTGAATTTTTAATTTTTTATAGTAACCCCCAATATGTTTGTATAATGCCTCTATATTAACACTTAAAGGAAATGCCGCAGCTGCTAGAGGTACTATTTTTTCTTCGGGTTCTCCTTTAAAACCAGGTATTCCTACATCATCAAAATTAAACGTTTCTTCTACTTTTATATTTTTTAAATCTGTAGAAAGATCCCCTGTTAGTGTATTTCCGATAAACACCTCATCTAATTCATTAACTAGTTCGTTTAAGTTAATATTGATTATTTTTTTATGGTAAATATCTTCTGTAATTATCAATTCTTTAATCTGATATTTTACAGAAGAAAATATAATGGTATCTAGAACTTGTATTCTAATAACGAATTCTCCAAATTCATTAGTAACGGTATTATATCTAGATGTTTTATTTAATATATGGATTCCTTCAACATCAAAATCATTTATGACCTTACCGTGTAAATTTATTTGTTGACTAATTGCTATATTAAATACCAAAAGGAATAATAAAGAAAGTAGTTGTTTGCTCATTATTCAAAGTTAAAAAATCATTTCTTATAAAACTCTTAAAGATTATGCAATCGTTTGTTAAATTTACGTTTTAATTCTTATTTATGAAAAATTTAATTGTGGCAAGTACATCAACTATTCATGGAGGAACTTATTTATCTTATTTGTTCCCTGAAATAGCTCAACTCTTTTCTGAAACAGAAGAGGTTCTATTTATACCTTATGCAAGACCCAGTGGAATTTCACATAACAAATACACAGAAATTGCTCAAGAGGCCTTTTCAAAAATTGGAAAAAAAGTTATTGGTATCCATTCCTTAGAAAATCCTGTGGAGGCAGTTAATAACGCAAAAGGTATTTTTATTGGTGGGGGAAATACTTTTGTATTGGTTTCAGAACTATATAGAAAAAACACGCTAGAGGTATTAAGAAAAGTTATATTTGACGGACTTCCTTATCTTGGAACAAGTGCTGGTAGTAATATTTGTGGAATAACAATGAATACGACCAACGATATGCCGATAATATATCCACCATCATTTAAAACGCTAGGTATTATTCCTTTTAATATAAATCCGCATTATCTTGATCCAGATCCTTCCAGTAAACATATGGGTGAAACTAGAGAAACAAGAATTAATGAATTTCATACACAAAGTACCATTCCAGTAATTGGTATAAGAGAAGGTAGTTGGTTACAAGTGAAAAATGACACTATTCTTTTAAAAGGAACTCATTCTGCTCGAATTTTTGAACAAAACAAAAAACCTTATGAAATTGAAACAGAAACTATTTTAAAATTTTACTAATTTATTTAATAACAATCATTTTTAAAGTGCTAGAGTTTAAAACAATATGAATAGAAACCACTTTTTGAAAACTACTTTTTTAAGTGGATTAGCGCTTACATATATCCCCTTAAGTTCGTTCCATTTAATTCAGGAAAAGTATAGTAAAAATCAATTAATAGGAAAAGGAAACTCAGCTATAATAGGTGACACTTATACTTCAAAAATGCATAAAGAAGCTAAGGTTGCTTTTGAAAAAATGAAAGTTGCTGCCTTAAAAGATGAAATTAATATTGAAGTTGTTTCTGCTTATCGAAGCTTTCAAAAACAAAAAAGTATTTTCGAAAATAAATATAAAAGATTTACTCAGGAAGGACTTACACCTATTGAATCTGTTGAAAAAATTATTGAATATTCCACAATTCCTGGAACTTCCAGACATCATTGGGGTACTGATATTGATATTATTGATGCCAATTATCCAAAACCAAAAAGTGTTTTGAAAGAAGGAAACTTTTATGGCAATGGTCCTTATTGTAATCTAAAAGTATGGATGGATCGGCACTCCGAATTTTATGGTTTTTATGAAGTATACACCAAAAATCCAAAACGAAAAGGTTTTAAATATGAGCCTTGGCATTTTAGTTATGCACCATTATCAATACCAATGCTAAAAGAGTATAAAAAATTAGACATAAAAAGTATTCTTAAAGAAGAAGAAATATTGGGGCATGAATGTTTTACAGAAGAATTTATAGTTAAATATAAAACTGAAAACATTTTAGATATCAACCCACAATTATTTTAAGTATTGTTCTCATATAAAGAAGAATCAAAAAAGATGCACAGGTTACAAATATAGAATAGAAGAAATAAAGGAATCCAATATTAAATATCAAAGCCAAGAAAATAAATTTCTATTTTATAAACGATATCTCCACATTTTTTGTTTCTATCTTTGTTTTTTAATTAAGTTATGAATAAAAAAGTACTTTTACTTATACTAGATGGTTGGGGTATTACTAAAGACCATAAAACTTCTGCTATAGCTCAAGCAAAAACGCCCTATATAGATTCACTTTATAAAAAATATTCCCATGCCCAAATTCGAACTGATGGCTTAAATGTTGGCCTGCCTGAAGGTCAAATGGGAAATAGTGAAGTTGGACATATGAATTTAGGTGCAGGTCGAATTGTATATCAAGATTTGGTGAAAGTTAATTTAGCCATTAAAAATAATACACTCCAAAAAGAACCAATATTACAACAAGCATTTAATTATGCTAAAAAATATGATAAAAAAGTTCATTTTCTAGGCTTATTATCTAATGGGGGGGTTCATTCACATATAGAACATTTAAAAGGTTTAGTAAGTGCCGCAAACGAAGAAGGACTTGATAAAGTATTTATTCATGCATTTACAGATGGACGTGATGTTGATCCGTATTCTGGTGCTGGATTTGTAAATGAATTACAGGATCACCTGGATAAAACCACTGGTAAAATTGCTTCTGTAATTGGAAGATATTACGCAATGGACCGAGATAAACGCTGGGAAAGAGTTAAAATAGCTTATGATTTATTACTTTCTGGTATTGGAGAAAAATCTACTAATGCAGCTGAAAGCATTCAAAAAAACTATAATCGAGGAATTACAGATGAATTTATCAATCCAATTATTATAACTGAAAAAAATCAACCCATAGGTATTATTGAAAAGGATGATGTTGTAATTTTCTTTAATTTCAGAACGGATAGAGGAAGGGAATTAACAGAAGTGTTAACACAAAAACCTTTTAAGGATTTTGATTTGGACCCTATCCCGCTTTACTTTGTAACACTTACCAATTACGATCATACCTTTAGTAACATCAAGGTGATTTATAACAAAGATGATCTAAAGGATACACTTGGTGAAGTATTGGAAAAAAACAATAAAAAACAAATTCGAATCGCTGAAACTGAAAAATATCCTCATGTAACTTTTTTCTTTTCTGGTGGAAGAGAATTGCCATTTAAAGGTGAAAGTCGAATTCTTTGTCCTTCGCCTAAAGTAGCTACTTATGACCTTCAACCAGAAATGAGTGCTTATGAAATTCGAGATAAAATTATACCTGAAATTAATTCACAATCTGCAGATTTTATTTGTTTAAATTTTGCGAATACAGATATGGTGGGTCATACCGGAATCATGGAAGCAGCAATAAAGGCCTGTGAAACTATTGATTCTTGTACTAAAAGTGTTGTTGAAGCAGCTTTAAAAAATGGATATACTACCATTTTATTAGCAGATCATGGAAACTGTGAAATGATGATGAATCCAGATGGCTCTCCAAATACGGCCCATACCACCAACCCTGTTCCAGTAATACTAATTGACGAAAACAACGGTTCAATAAATAATGGTGTTTTAGGTGATATTGCTCCTACTATTCTTGATTTAATGGGAATAGAAAAACCAAAAACAATGACACAACATTCAATTTTAATAAAATAATTATAAAAAATTTAAGCTATTTACTTTTTGTATTTATGATCATTTCATGCAAACAATCTTCTGAAAAAAAAACAGATATCAAAGAAATTTCAGATCATCTTGAAATTAAAACAGAACTTAATTTAATGGTTCCAGATACTATTGATGAAAATATGATGCTAATTGGAGTGATCAATGAAGAAGGACTACAGAATGAAGAATTTATAGATTGGTATCAAGAAAATTATAACGATCATATCCTAGATACCGTTACGATTAAACTGATAAAGCCAAAGCTAAATGAGCTTAGTATTATAGTTTTTATGGGAACTTGGTGTAGCGACAGTCAAAGAGAAGTTGCTGCTCTTTACAAAGTATTAAAAAAAGCTGAATTTGACATGAATCAATTAGAAGTTATAGCGCTTTCTCAAGAAAAGGAGACGCCTAACCACTTAGAAAAAGGATTTAATATAGAATATGTACCTACCATCATTTTTTATAAGAACGACAAAGAAATGGGTCGATATGTAGAATTTGCACAAGATACTTTAGAGAAAGATATATTGGCCATTTTAAATCAAACTGGTTATAAACATTCTTATGAATAGGAAAAATCATATTTCATTTAGTACTTTTAATCTATATTTTTTACATAAATAGTAAAAGTCTGTTTGCTATCTATGCAAGGTTTAATAAATCATGAGATGTCTTACTCTAAAAAATAGTTGTTATAGAATATTATTGTCTATAATTCTTATATTTACTCAAAATCAACTGGAATTATAAACATATCTAATCAAAAAGGTATTCAATTAAATAAAGTCGCTATTTATTCTATTGATGGTAGACTACTTAAAGAAATAAAGGATATAAGCACTAACTCAATAAATATTGAGAAATTAGTAAATGGGGCATATGTTCTTAAGATTTATTTTGAAGAGTCAAAAACCTTTTTAACTAAGATAGTATTAAAGAAATAAATACTACTCAGAGGTAGTGAAATAAAATGGAGGTGATTAACTATCTATTAGACTTTGATGTTTTATAAGAAATTAAGACTTTAATGATATTAATTTTCTTCGTAATATTACACTATAATTCAAAAATAATTTCTGAAACACTAACCATAGCAGTCGGTTTTGACAATTGTAATATCGGGGGAGTGTGAGCTTGGATTGAAATTTAAAAAAATTATAGGTGAAAAAGCTCCATAACCTAAAAAGAAAAAAAACTGGTTCAGTTTTTAAAAACAATATATGATTATAGCAAAAACCAAAGAAGAAATAGAATTAATGCGTAAAGCCGCTCTAGTGGTTTCAAAAACATTAGGAATGCTTGCTGGAGAAGTTAAACCAGGAGTAACAACGTTATATCTTGATAAGCTTGCAGAAGATTTTATTAGAGAACAAGATGCCATTCCAGGATTTTTGGGATTATATGACTTTCCAAATACACTTTGTATGAGTCCAAACGCTCAAATAGTACATGGAATCCCGAACGACACTCCATTACAGGAGGGAGATATTATATCCATTGATTGTGGTGCCATAAAAAATGAATTTTACGGTGATCACGCCTATACATTTGCAATAGGTGAAATAGCTCCAGAAGTTCAAAAATTACTTCGCATTACTAAAGAATCTTTATATAAAGGTATTCGTGAGTTGAAAATTGGAAAACGTACTGGCGATGTGGGGTATGCGATTCAACAATATTGTGAAGCAGAAGGTTATGGAGTCGTAAGAGAATTAGTAGGTCACGGTTTAGGTAGAACTATGCATGAGGACCCTGAAATGCCAAACTATGGTCGACGTGGAAAAGGCAAGAAATTTATTGAAGGAATGACAGTTGCTATTGAACCTATGATCAATTTAGGAACTAAGCGTATTGAACAATTAGCAGATGGCTGGACCATTTTCACTAAAGATAGAAAACCCAGCGCACATTTTGAACATGATGTAGCAATTGTAGATGGAAAGCCGAAGTTATTATCAACTTTTGATTATATCTATACAGCTTTAGGAATAGAAAGTAACGAAGAAGATGAATTTAGGTTTGACAGCTAAGTGAAAATTATATCTAAAGCACTAAACAGTATCCCAAGACCCATACTTATAAAATTAAGTTATTGGGTTAGACCTATCATCGCTTTATTTTTAAAAGGCAGCAACTATACCGATCCCATAGATGGCAGATCCTATCGAAAATTTTTACCTTACGGATATGAAACCATTCGTGAGAATGTTTTAGCACCCGGAACTTTATCTTTAGAAAGGCATCGTTTATTTTGGTTGTATTTAAAAAATGAAACCGATTTCTTCTCCAATGGTAAAAAAATAAAAGTTCTTCATTTTGCTCCAGAGCAAGCATTTTATAATCGTTTCAAAAAAATAAAACACCTAGAATATATTACCACTGATTTAAATTCACCATTAGCAGCTGTAAAAGCAGATATTTGTAAGCTCCCATTTAAAGACAATGAATTTGATTATATTTTTTGCAATCACGTATTAGAACACATCCCTGATGACACTAAAGCAATGCGCGAATTATATCGTGTTTTAACACCAGGTGGAATGGGCATATTTCAAATTCCACAAGACTTATCAAGAGAAATTACTTTTGAAGACAATAGTATAACAGACCCAAAAAAACGTGCAAAGATATTTGGACAATATGATCATGTAAGAGTATATGGCCATGATTATTTTAATAAACTTCGCAGCATTGGTTTTGAAGTGTTAGCGGTAGATTATACCAAAACATTCTCCGATAAAGACATCAATAAGTTTCGATTAGCTAAGGGAGAAATTATACCTGTCTGTAAAAAACATTAGTTCAATAACTTGTTTTTTAATCCTTCCGTAGCAAATACCTGCTCTTCATTATTTTGATCGTTGTAGGTAAAATAAACATCAATTCCATTAAGAGTTTCTAATATTACTTTAGAATGTTCCATGCCTAAAGCCATAAATGCAGTTGCGTAGGCATCTGCTAACGCACAAGTAGGTGCTAAAACAGTAACACTAGTAATATCACTTTTTTCAGCTGACCCTGTAATAGGATTTAAAGTATGTACGTATTTATTTCCTGTTAATGAATCAATTCTAAATTTACGATAGTTCCCTGAAGTTGCCATTGCTATATTTTCCAAAGCGATGATATTTGAATAACTTCTATCATTTAAATTAGAAGTTACATTTTCAATTCCAACAAGCCAAGATTTATTTTTTTCAACATTTTTACCTTTAGCTAAAATCTCCCCTCCTAATTCAATAAGGTAATTAGTAATGCCTTTAGATTCTAGGTACTTCCCAATAAGGTCAATACCATATCCTTTTGCCACCGCATTAAAGTCAATATATATTTCTGGATATTGTTTTTCTATTTTGTATTCTGAAGTAAGTTTTACTTTATTAAATCCTACAAATTTCAACATAGAATCCAAAGCTAAACTATCAATCTCTTGTAGTGGATTTGTATCTCCAAATCCATACGCATTTCTTAAAACACCAATCGTAGGATCAAAAAAACCTCCAGTGGTTTTAAATACGTCAGCTGAAATAGTAAAATTATCGATAAAAATATCATCTACAATAATATCGGTATTCCCACGATTAATTTTTGAAATATCACTTTCTGGAAGATAGGTACTTACCGATTTATTTACTTTATAAAAAACAGAATCAATTCCTTTTTCAAGATCAATATCATTTATAGAATATACTTGAATTGAAAACGTGGTTCCAAAGGCCTGTCCTTTAAAAAAATATTTTTGAGGCCTCTCATTTTTACAGGAAACCAGTAAAATAAAAAATAAAATCCAAATTATATTTTTCATTGTCTATCTTAATTTATTAAATTGATTCCATACGGTTCGAAATTAGTCATTTACTCACAATTTTTATGTTTTATTATTAGAGTTCGTGAATTTTTGATTTCCTTAGGTGTGAAATATTCTATATGTTCGTTTCATTTTATTTCAATTAATCCCTTATACACAAAAGAATAATCTTCTCCGTTTATTACTGGCTGATTAATATCTAATCCATGCCCTAACAAAATACCAGCATAATATACTTTTGCCTTGTGTTTAATAGCGTGTTCTATAATTGGTTTTATGGTGATGTGATTATAATTATTCAATTTTTCAGAACTTGAAACGTCTCTTACTACTACAAAAGAAGTTTCTTTATTTTTTAACACTACAAATTGAGGGTTTTTTTTAAAATCTGAATTGATAGCTAAAAATTCATAACCTTCTTTTTCTAACTCCTCACCTACTAAATTCATTGCTAAATTACGTGATTCTTGTCTTGTAAGTTTTTGATTCATAAGCTTAACTAAATTTTTGTGTTTCTTGGCGCAAATACATATGATTACTATTGCTACTCCTATGTAGTGTAGTAATTATATCATCTGATAAATATTTACTAGGCAATAATCATAAAAAAACACTTCTATATAGAAGTGTTTTTTTATGATATATTATAATATTAGTTTTCATTATCCTCCAAAATCATCAAATCGAATATTCTCATCTGGCATCCCAAAATCTTCACCCATTTTTTGCACAGCTTGGTTCATTAAAGGTGGACCACAGAAATACAATTCTATGTCTTCTGGATTTTCATGATGATCCAAGTAGTTGTCAATCACACAATTGTGAATAAATCCTAGAAAACCGTCTCCTTCGATATCATTAATATCTTTTTTTACCTTCCAGTTATCTATATCTAACGGTTCAGATAATGCTAAGTAAAATTTAAAATTTGGAAAATCTCTTTCTAAAGCTTTAAAATGTTCTAAATAAAATAATTCTGCTTTAGAACGTCCTCCGTACCAATACGTAACCTTTCTATTGGTCTTTAATGTTCTAAATAAATGATATAAATGCGATCTCATTGGAGCCATTCCAGCTCCACCACCAACATACAACATCTCTGAATCGGATTCGTTGATAAAAAACTCCCCATAAGGTCCTGAAATAATTACTTTATCCCCTTTTTTCTGATTAAAAATATACGAAGATGCAATACCAGGATTTACATCCATCCATCCGCCTTTGACACGATCAAATGGTGGACTTGCAATACGAACATTTAACATTATTTCTCGTCCTTCAGCAGGGAAAGAAGCCATAGAATAAGCCCTTTCTACAGTCTCCTTGTTTTTCATTACTAAAGGCCATAATTTAAACTTTTCCCATTCAGCTTTAAATTTATCTGGAGTATCATGTTCTTCTGGATGAGCGGTAATGTCCATATCAGAAAACTTCACCTCACAGGCTGGAATTTCAATTTGAATATACCCACCTGCTTTATATCCCATATCTTCAGGGATTTCAACTACAAATTCTTTAATAAAAGAAGCTACATTATAATTTCTAACTACTGTTGCTTCCCATTTTTTAATCCCAAAAACTTCTTCAGGAATCGTAATATTCATGTTTTGCTTTACTTTTACCTGACAAGCTAAACGAATTCCATCTTTTAATTCTTTTCTTGTAAAATGAGGTGTTTCAGTTGGTAGTGCTTCGCCTCCTCCTTCTATTACGTGACATTCACATTGAATACAAGTTCCTCCACCCCCACATGCAGATGGTAAAAATATTTTTTGATTCCCTAAAGTGGTCAATAAACTATCTCCAGAAGAAACTTCAATTTCTTTTTCTCCATTAATTGTTATTGAAACTGGTCCAGAAGGTGCCAATTTTTCTTTAGTAAACAATAATAATGATACCAATAATAATATCAAAATCAAAAAGGCAACGACTGTTGCTATGACTACCCCTATTGTACTTGCTGCTAAAATCATATTATTTCTACTTTATAGTTGAAACTTCAACAATGTGAGTTGATTCAATTTTTTCTTTCTTAATACCTTCAGCTTTTGAAACAGTAGTTTCAGAAGTTGCTTCTTCATTTTCACCACTCGTTGTCAACATACCCCCAAAACTCATAAATCCTATTGCCATTAATCCAGTTATAATAAATGTGATTCCTAAACCTCTTAATGGGCCAGGAACGTTAGAATATCTAATTTTTTCACGAATAGCTGCAATAGCAAGTATTGCTAGAAACCAGCCAATTCCTGAACTAATTCCATAATTTAATGCCAAACCTAATGTTTCAATTTCGCGAGATTGCATAAATAAAGATCCTCCTAAAATCGCGCAGTTTACTGCAATAAGTGGTAAAAATATACCAAGTGAATTGTATAAAGATGGTGAAAATTTCTCTACTACAATTTCAACTAATTGTACCATTGTTGCTATGGTTGCAATAAATAATATAAACGAAAGAAAACCTAAATCGTATTGTGCATATTCAGGTCCTAACCAAACTAGGGCTCCATCTCTTAATATGTACTGATCTAATAACCAGTTTAATGGAACGGTGACAGCTAATACAAAAATTACTGCTGCACCTAAACCCACTGCGGTTTTCACTTTTTTAGAAACAGCAAGGTATGAACACATTCCAAGGAACGTGGCAAATACCATGTTGTCAATAAAAATTGATTTAAAAAATAATTCTAATTGTTCCATTCTTTTTAATATTCTAAATTCAATATTTAATTGCTATCGAAAAATAATCTATTCGTCTTCTATTAAAGATGGATTTCTTGAACGTTGCACCCAAATAATTAACCCAACAATAATTAAAGCCATTGGCGATAATAACATAAAACCGTTATTTTCATAACCAAATGCATAAAGACCAGTTAATTCAATTGGATCGCCTAATACTTTATAGCCTAGTAAGGTTCCTGAACCTAATAATTCTCTAAAAAATCCTACTAGAATAAGGATTAAACCATAACCAAAAGAGTTTCCAATTCCATCAAGAAACGACCGCCAAGGTCCATTTGCTAATGCAAAAGCTTCAAAACGTCCCATTATAATACAGTTGGTGATAATTAAGCCAACAAATACTGAAAGTGTTTTACTCAATTCATAAGCAAAGGCTTTAAGTACTAAATCTACTATAATAACTAACGTTGCAACTACTATTAATTGGACGATAATTCTAATTTTAGAAGGGATTATATTTCTCATTAAAGAGATCACTACGTTACCTATTCCTAAAACAAACATTACAGAAACTGCCATTACAATAGAAGCTTCAAGTTCAGCTGTAATTGCTAACGCTGAACAAATGCCCAATACTTGAATCGTAATTGGATTATCATCCGATAAAGGATCCATTATTAATTTCGCGTCTTTTTTTGATAAAAGCCCCATAAATTAACTATTTTTTAAAGTTTTGAAATAAGGAATGTAAAGCTTCAATTCATCTTTAATCATAGAAGTTACACCATTCCCTGTTATTGTAGATCCAGCAATTGCATCTACTTTATTATCTATTTTATTAATGTTTTTTGGATCTCCATTTCCCTTTGTAACAACTACTCCTGTAAAACTTCCGGACGAATTATTTAAGTGTTCACCAGTAAAGTCATCCATAAAAAAACGCTTATTGATATTAGCTCCCAAGCCAGGAGTTTCTCCTTTATGATCAAAGAATACGCCTTTTATAACCATATCTTTATCTACAGCTACATAGCCCCATATTGCATCCCATAAACCTTTCCCTAGAATTGGTACTACATAATAAGTTCCAGATTTAGATTCACTTATAAACAAAGGCAACTCTCTAGTATAGGAAGGATCTTTAGCTAAAGCCTTTTGCTTTTTTACATCAATTAAATAAGCTTCATTATCTTCAGTTACTTTAGTTCCTTGTATGACAAGTTGTTCAGTAATGTTTTTTGAAAACAATTCAGCAACTTTGCTTTTTGAAACAAATGTGACACTTGATTCATCATTTTCATTGATTCCCAATGCATATAAAATATTTTGTTGTTTCTCAACACGCTTATTCTCATCAATATTACCTTTTAAACCTTGAGAAGCAAAAGCTAATATTGATCCCACAACAACTACCATTATTATAGCAAAAATTATTGTGTAACTATTTTTATCAGTATTAATTGCCATAATTAATTAATTTTAACTTTTAAACGATTCATCCTTCTTTTTACATTTCCTTGAACAACATAATGATCAATGGTTGGTGCAAATACATTCATAAGTAATATTGCCAAGAATACACCTTCTGGATATGCTGGATTAAATACTCTAATCATAATAGAAATAAGCCCTATTAAAAATCCATAAATCCATTTTCCTTTATTCGTTTGAGAAGCGGTTACAGGATCTGTGGCCATGTATACAGCACCAAATAAAATACTACCAATGATTAAGTGCTGCCAAAATGGAATATTCATTAGTCCGTAAAATTTATTAGAATCTCCTATCCAACCTGCATCAACTACCCCATTAAAAATTAAGCCCATCGTTAATGCTCCAATTAATGTAGAAACAATAATTCTCCAACTTCCTACTTTAGTAAAAATTAAAAATAAAGCACCTATGATGATTAAAAATTTGGAAGTTTCACCTACTGATCCTGGAATTAGTCCCCAAAACATGTCCCAATAATCATAGGCAATAGAGTTATTTTGCGCATATGCTCCTAAAATCGTCTCTCCTGAAATAGCATTAAGACTTTCACCAGTTGCAATCATTTGATCTCTTTCTACGGCTCCATGAACCCATACTTTATCACCAGACATCCAAGTAGGATATGAAAAGAATAAGAAAGCTCTAATGGTTAAGGCTGGATTTAAGATGTTCATTCCTGTCCCTCCAAATATTTCTTTACCTATAACGACTCCAAAAATAACTGCTACTGCCAACATCCATAATGGAATATCAATAGGCACAATTAATGGAACAAGCATACCAGTAACTAGATATCCCTCTTCAACTTCGTGACCTTTTATAACAGCAAATAAAAATTCTACCGCTAATCCAACTCCATAAGAAACAATTACTAATGGAAGTACTTGCCACATCCCTACTATTAAATTATCCCAGGTCCAAAATGTAGCAGCAAAAAAACCGCTTGTAGCTTCAATTTCACCTAATGCTAAATAATGCTGATAACCGGCATTAAACATTCCGTAGACCAAACAAGGTAACAATGCTATAATTACCGTATTCATGGTACGTTTTAAATCATCGGCAGCTTTTATGTGTGTCCCATTATGTGTAGTCTCATTTGGCAAGTATAAAAAAGTATGCAATGCGTTAAACGCAGGAGCCAACTTAGTCCCTTTATACTTTTCTTTTAAACTATGTAAATTACTTTTTAAACCCATTATCCTATCTCTTTATACATTAAGTCTAAACCTTTTCTTATTATTTCTTGATGTGGTTGCTTAGACACACATACAAATTCTGTTAATGCAAAATCTTCTGGAGCGACTTCGTACATTCCTAGAGCTTCCATTTCGTCTAAATCCTGATACTTACAAGCTTTTAATATTTGCATTGGAAATATATCTAAAGGAAAAACTTCTTCATAGGAGCCCGTTATAACAAATGCACGGTATTCACCGTTGGTATTGGTATTTAGGCTGTATTCCTTATTAGGTTGTAACCAAGAGAAGGTCAAAGCTCTTGAAGTAGAAATCTTATCAAAGACCGGTTTATTCCAACCAAAAAACTCATAATCATCTCCTTCTGGTATTACAGTAATAGTATCAGAATAATATCCTAAATGACCTTTAAGAGCGATTTTTTCACCGGACAAAATATTACCATTAATAACTCTTACATTCTCTTCATTTAATCCTGAATCATATATAAAAGTAGAAACCTCAGCTCCAATTTTAGCAGTATAATATTTAGGGTTTTTTAATGAAGAACCGGATAATGCAATAACTCGTTTCGCGTTAAATTTACCTGTTAAAAATAATGCTCCAATAATTACTAAATCTTGTGGAGTTATGGTCCAGATAACTTCCCCCTTATTGACTGGATCTACCTTGTTAATTAAAGTTCCAACATTTCCTGCAGGATGAACTCCAGTCATTTTATATACTGTAATATCATTTAATCCTTCAAAAACACTTTTTGAATTTTTACCAACACTAACGTTAACGCTACCATCTGTTAATTTGCTAAAAGCAGTAACAGCAGCTTGTAATTCCTTTTCTTTACCTAGCAAAGTGAAATCATAATCAGCTGCTAAGGGTGCAGTAGTTAATGCTGAAATAAAAATAGCTTTTGGCTTTACATCTGGATTAGCAATCACATCATAAGGTCTTTGTTTTACAAAAGCCCAGCAACCAGTTGCCAACAGATGATTTTTAATTTCATCTGAATTCATGGAGCTTACATTTACAACACCATTATCTCTATAAGTGTCTTTTTGATCTGCTTCAATGATTAACTCTGCAATTACACGTTTGGCTCCTCTTTGAATTGCTATCAGATTACCACTAACTGGAGAAACAAACTTTATTGCTTCATTAGTTTTAGAGTAAAACAAAACATCTCCTGCTTGTACCTTGGCCCCTTCTTTTACATTTAACTTTGGTGTAATAAGGTGAAACTCTGAAGGTCTAATAACATAAGTTTTAGATCGAGGTGCATTTGAAAGAGTTTTGCTAGCCTCACCTTTTAAGCGGATGTTAAGACCTTTTTTAATCTTAATGTCTTTAGACATAGAATACTTGTTTAAATTCTATTTAAAAATCCCTTTTTTGGGTATGCAAATTTAGAAAAAATATGTTGCTACACACACTATTTATTACAATTTTCTTATTAAAATAAAAAGCATATGAAAACCACTTATTTTAGCTGTAATAATTGCTTATATTTAACATCTTAAACTCATCAAAAATGTTAAAAAAAACTTTTGTCATACTTTTAATTACTTGTTTTTCAAGCTCTTTAATAGCCCAATATGCCGAACATATAGAGCCTGAGTTTATTAAAACCATACAGTTTGCAGGTGACACCAAACAAAGTCAATTACCAATTATAAGGTTAGGCGAAGCCCTTTTTCTTTCATTCGATGATTTAAATGGAAATGAAGCAGACTATTATTATCAAATAACGCATCACGATTTTGATTGGGCATTAAGTGATTTAACAAAAGGTGAGTACATGAATGGGTTTGATGATGTTCGAATTTATAATTACGAAAACTCATACAATACATTGCAAAGTTATTCGCATTATACTTTAAAAATTCCTAATAGAGATACTAGAAAACTTACAAAAAGCGGAAATTATATGATTTCAATTTTTGATGACAATAGAGAAATTGTTTTTTCTAGAAAATTTATGATAGTCGAAAATATAGTTTCGGTTCCTACTTTCATTAAAAGAGCAAGAGATATAAAAATTATTAAAACTAAACAAGTAGTTCAATTTGTTATTGATTCTCCAAATTTACAAATAACCAATCCAGACGAAACAATTAAAACTTTAATATTACAAAACAGTAACCTAAACAACCCAATCACTAATTTAAAACCTCAATACACTATTGGCTCCCAATTAATTTATAGGTATGATAAAGAAGCCTCTTTTGATGGAGGAAATGAGTTTTTATACTTTGACAATAAAGATATTAGGGCAGGTACCTCTAGCATAAGACGCATTGACTTAACTGATATTTACAATAACTTTTTATACACAAATGGAGCTAGATTTAACAGACCATATACCTATAACCCAGATATTAATGGTAATTATCAAGTAAGAGTATTAAACGCAAATACTAACATAGCAATTGAAGCAGATTATGCTCGTGTGTATTTCACACTTCAATATTTTGAAGAAATAGCAGATAAAGAAATTCATGTTTACGGTAATTTCAATAATTGGACTATAGATGGATCAACTTATATGGAATATGATAGTTTTTCAGATACCTATATAAACAATCGATTATTTAAACAAGGATTTTATAATTATAAGTTCGTATTAGTAAACAGAGACGGAACTATTGACGAAGGAGCTATATCAGGTAATTTTTGGCAAACTGAAAATGAATATACTGTTTTAGTTTACTTTAGGGATCTAGGAGCTCGTTATGATCGAATTATTGGTGTGGGTAAAGCAAACTCCACCACTATAAATAATCAATAAATTAAAAAATAGCAGGAGTATCGTAACTTAAATGTTTTGTTTTGTACTCCTTTAGTTTTTTACTATAATAACTACATTCCTCAATTGGATTTACATAAACATGTAAACTCATTGCTCTTTTATTCTTCGAATTATGCAAACTATGCAAACCAATATCATCATTAATGAAATAAGTCCCTTTTTCTGTCATCAATTCACTCACTGTTAAAACCGGCATTTCAAATTTATTATTCTTATATTGATTTTCAGTGATAGCTCCTTCGATTAAAAAAACCCAACAATCCTGATCGTTATGACAATGTATTGGGGTTTCTTGTCCAGCTTGCCAGCACAATAAAAGAAGTTCGTAATCTTCAGTTCTTGCAATACAATTTCTGGTATAATGATTTTCATCCCAAGTAGCAATCTTTTCAAATTCACTAATAGGTATCTCTAAATTATTAATTATATTTTTAATACCTTGTTTTTTAGAGCTTGATATTTCTTTTACTAATTCTGAAATTGTATTTATTGGCATAAAATTAATTTAATTTGAACTATTGAACTATTGAACTATTGAACTATTGAACTATTGAACTATTGAACTATTTCGAGGAATATAATGTTTACAAACCATTATCTTTGCACACTTCTTAATTAATTTATTAAAAAAAAACCTGTGAAAAGAGAGCTAGAATTATTTCAAAAATTAACAACACAATTACTGCATAAAGAAATAGAGGAACCGGTAATCAAGCCCTTACAAGCAAATTCATTATGGGATAAAATAAATATTTCATTAGAAGAAGAAGCTATTTCGGAAGAGGAATTCGAAAAAGTATTAAGTAAAATTATATTCAATACGCCTAGAACAGCAACTAATAAATTTTTTAATCAACTTTTTGGAGGAAGAAATCCAAAAGCTACACTTGGAGACTTACTAGCTGTTATCTTAAATAATAGCATGTACACCTATAAGGTAGCGGGACCACAAGTAGGTATTGAAATTGAAATCATCAATCGTGTTTGTGACATTATAAAATACCCAAAAAAAAGTGGAGGGACTATTACTTCTGGAGGTTCCGTAAGCAATATGATTGCAATGCTAATGGCTAGAGATAAAGTTAGTCCAGAAGTGAGATCCCAAAGTTATCAAGAACCAATATATGCTTATACTTCTGAAGCATGCCATTATTCAATTAAAAAAAATGCGGCAATTATTGGAATCGGAACGGAGCAATTAAGGAAAATAAAAACAAATGAAAAAGGTGAAATTATTCCTGAAGAATTAGAGAAAGCCATTCAAGAAGACATCAAAAACAACAGAAAGCCATTTTTCATAAATGCAACTGCAGGCACTACTGTATACGGAGCCTTTGATCCAATTGGAGAAATTGCATCCATTGCTAAAAAGTATAATATTTGGTTACATGTTGATGGTGCTTATTGTGGCAGCGTAATTTTCAGTAAAAAATACAAACATTTAGTAAAGGGATTAGAACTTGCAGATTCATTTGTCTTTAATGCTCACAAAATGATAGGTACACCTTTAACTTGTTCTATTTTAGTGACTAACGACAAAAAATATTTATACGATTCACTTTCCGTAGAAGCTGATTATCTATATCAAACCGATGGCGATGATTTTAATCTAGGAAAAACATCAATGCAATGTGGAAGAAGAAATAATGCTTTAAAATTTTGGACACTTTGGAAATCTATTGGAACTAAAGGTTTAGAAACTATTGTTGACAACCAATTTATGCTAGCTGATGTTGCTATAAATTATGTGAAAGATCATTCAGATTATACCTTTTATAGTTACGATGATTCAATTTCCGTATGCTTTAATTATAAAAACATCCCTGCAGATAAACTGTGTACCTTATTATATGAATATGCGGAATTGGTAATTGGTTTTGGGATAATAAAAGAGATTACATTCGTTCGATTAGTTACGATTAACCCATCCAATACTAAAAATGATATTTTAGACTTATTTAAAATAATTGAAGACTTTGTAAAAAACAATAAAAATTTATTTTAAAAAATAATTAATAATATGAGTTTTTTAAATAACATTAGTAAGGCAATAGCTTCCATAGGAAATAATAAAACAAAAAATAATTTAGACAACAAGGCTACCGATGAGATTAGTTCAGAAGAATTAGAAGGAGAGAAAATTGGTGCTTCTAAAGACGGTCAATTAAATGTTGGAATACAGGAATTATCTGGTTATTTGTTTTTAGAAACTTTTATACTAAGCAATGTAACTATTAAGACATTTAATGGCGCAAAACTTACTTTTATAGGAGATAAAGAAGAATTTATAGTAGCATCAGACACTCAAGAAATAAAATCTGATTTGGCGAGTAATTCTTTTAAATACATTACTCAAATTAGTTTTGATATTACCGAAGAAGGAGTTGAACGTATTAAAAATGGATATTTTTCAAAAATACAACTCGATTTTAAACGAAAATCTTTGCTTTTCAACAAAACAATTTAAACGCCTTTATCCACCTATTTTAATAAATGATTTTAAAAACCTTTATTTGAGCAATAATTCAGTATCTATTCTCCTACATAGCTGATAGGTGTCTTTTGGAATATCGGCTTTAAAACCACCATTCAATAAACATATCTATCGTTTTTTATCACTTGCCCCAATCCCATTTCCTCCTGCTATTTCATCTTTTGGAAACAATAAGCTTGTATTATTTAAGTCATAAAAATTTGGCGGGATTTTATTGCGGTTAGGAGATTCATCTCTATTTGAAGTTAAGATAAAATCTCCCTTTGTTTTCGGTATAAAACTAACTGTACACATTAATAATTGATATCATTAAATAAACTGGAAAATACAAAAAAGATTCCTTTTGGTCTATTCTGTTTTATTTTTGAAATTAGTACCTTTGCAAAACTAAATTTATAAAAAAACATATCATGGGAAAAGGATTTTTTGAAGTACCCATTGCGGTAAACGAGCCAGTAAAAACATACGCACCAGGAAGTCCTGAGCGCACTGAATTATTAGCAGAATACAAAAAAATGTACAATGCTACTGTTGATATTCCTATGTATATTGGTGATAAACAAGTTTTTACTAATGACAAAAGAAATCTATCACCACCGCATGAGCATTCACACCTAATAGGAACTTCCAATTATGGAGGAGAACAAGAAGTACGTGATGCTATTGATGCGGCTATGGCTGCTCGTGAAAAATGGGCAAATATGAGCTGGGAACATAGAGCTTCTATATTTTTAAAGGCTGCTGATTTATTGGCAGGACCATTCAGAGCAAAAATGAATGCAGCTACAATGATTGCACAAAGTAAAAATGTAATGCAAGCTGAAATTGATGCTGCTTGTGAGCTAATTGATTTCTTTAGATTCAATGTGAAGTACATGAGTCAGTTGTACAAGGAACAACCAGAATCATTACCAGGAATGTGGAATCGTTTAGAACACAGACCACTGGAAGGTTTTATATTTGCGCTTACCCCTTTTAATTTCACCTCTATCTGTGCTAACCTTTGCGCAGCACCTGCTATGCTAGGTAATGTGGTGGTTTGGAAACCGGCAGAAACACAAATTTATTCTGCACAAGTAATCATGGAATTATTTCAAGCAGCAGGATTACCTGACGGAGTAATTAACATGGTAACGGTAAGTGGTAAAGAGATCTCAAATGTTGTTTTTCAAGATAAAAATTTTGCAGGATTACATTTTACAGGAAGTACTGATGTCTTTCGAAAACTTTGGAAAGAAATAGGAAATAATATTGAAAAGTATAAATCCTACCCAAGAATAGTTGGTGAAACAGGAGGGAAAGATTTTATAATTGCACACAAATCAGCAGTAGCTGCTGAAGTAGCAACAGCTATTACGAGAGGTGGTTTTGAATTCCAAGGACAAAAATGTTCAGCAGCTTCACGTGCTTATGTACCTTTAAACTTATGGGAAACTGTAAAAAAACAAATTATTGCTGACACCAAAGATTTCAAAATGGGTTCTCCTGAGGACACTTCAAACTATATCAATGCCGTAATTTCTGAAAAGGCATTTGATCGCATCTCTACGTATATTGATGATGCTAAAAAAGCTGATGATGCTGAGATTATTGCTGGAGGAAATTATGACAAATCAGTGGGCTATTTTATTGAACCTACTATTATTGTAACGACTAATCCTAAATTCAAAACTATGGTTGAGGAAGTATTCGGTCCTGTAATGACTATTTTTGTTTATGATACCGAGAAGTGGGAAGAAACACTAGAATTAGTAGACAACACTTCAGAATATGCGCTTACAGGTGCTATTTTGTCAGTAGATAGATACGCCGCTGAATACGCTACTAAAGCTTTAGAAAATGCAGCAGGAAACTTCTATATTAATGACAAGCCAACTGGGGCTGTTGTTGGACAACAACCTTTTGGTGGCGCTAGAGGTTCTGGCACAAACGACAAGGCTGGTTCAATCTTAAATTTATTAAGATGGGTTTCTCCAAGAACGATTAAAGAAACATTTGTACCTGCAACTGACTACAAATACCCATTTTTAGGATAAGCCTTAAATTTCTAAAATAAAAAAATCCTAAGCAATATTGCTTAGGATTTTTTTTGCTTATTGTTATAAGTTAACATATTATTCATATGACTTGTTCTCACCAACTTCAGCAAATTGTGCATTACGAGCAGAATTATCACTACTAACAACCATCGCAACAATACTTAAATTTTCATTAATATAATTTTCTGGAACTATTAAACTAAAAGTTCTTCTAGAACTTATTAATGCTGCAGTTCCCGAAATCTCATCACCTGTTAAATTTGTAAGAGAGTTTCTTAATCCATCATTATGAACAAAATTAGGTATTGGATTTCCTAATTGATAATAAGGGCTTGTTTCATCATTATTAAAATAATTTACCTGGTCTTGTATCACACCACTTTCTAAAAGATAAACCACCAATTTATCACCAGACATAGAACCATCTTCATAAACAACTTCAACTTCAACTACTAATTCATTAGTGTCAGATAACTCTGAGTTGATAGCAATAGCTAAATTTGTATCGGTACCTGCCATTAGCAATACATCTTCTGGATTATAAGTAGCAAGCCAATTAGTAGTTCTATTTATTTTTCCTGTAGGATAACCAGTTACTCCAAATACTTCTCTAAGTTCATCAACTTGAGGAAAATTTAAAAGATCTAGATCACCACTTCCAGTTTCATGAATCGCTACAATAGCAATATCATTGGTTAATGCATGAACTTCTTCTATAGCAGCTGTTATAATTGGACAAAAACCACACCAAGTACCCGTATAATCTTCAAGAACTACTTTTCGTTTTGGTACGATAACTCTAAAAACTTCAGTATTTGTAGTTACAATTACACCATTATCTGTATAAACTCCATAAACTTGAAATTCTCCAACAGTTTCAGAAATAAATATATTTCCATTAATTGCTACACCGTCTACATAAAAAGTAGCTTCTAAAGACAAATCATCACCATCTTCATTAATTATTTTAAAAGGAATTTCTTGATTTCTAAGTGAAGCTTCTCTTACTAGTTCGTCAACAATAATTGCTTCTGTTGGTGGATACAAGGATACATTCTCTTCAGATCTACTGCAAGACACTATGGTTCCAAAAGCAATAATTAATATAAAATAATAGGCATTTTTCATAAGTATGTTTTTTTAAAAAAAAATAGTTGAAGCAAAAGTAATAGAAATTACAAAAAGAAAGAATTTATTAGTAGAAAAAAAATAAGGAGTAGCTATTTTTTTAGTATTTATTAAAATTTTAAATTATTTTAGCAGCTCAAATCAAACGAAAATGAAAAAATTAGTATTAATTTTTAGCTTACTTCTAATATTTAACATAAACGCTCAAGACAATATTCCAAATATTGATATAAAAACAATAGATGGGAAAACTTTAAATATTCAGGAAGCTACCAATAAAGATAATCTTGTTATTGTATCCCTTTGGGCAACTTGGTGTGTGCCTTGCATTAAAGAATTAGATGCAATTAGTGATGTATATGATGAATGGCAGGAAGAAACAGGTGTAGAATTAATTGCTGTATCTGTAGATGATAGCCGTACTGTAAAAAGAGTAAAAGCTTTAATTAATGGTAAAGGATGGGACTATCAAGTATTGCTTGATACAAACAACGATTTAAAACGTGCTCTTGGCGCATCTACTGTACCCCTTACTATTTTAATTAAAGATAATAAAATTGTATCCAGACATTCTGGATACAGCCCAGGATCTGAAGATGAGCTTTACGAAAAAATTAAAGAGCTTTCTTCCGAAAGTAATTTAAAATAACATAACCAACCAATTTTTTAATGAAAAAAATAATACTATGTGTTGCTATTTTATATAGTGGATTCACATTCGCACAAGATGGAGGCTATTTTTTTGGAGGATTTGAATCAAATTCTCAATGGCTTTTAGATGATGAAGGGCTTAATTTTATAGCCCCTGAAGATCAATTTAGATCAAATAATTATTTTAGATTAGACTATAATTTAGGTAAATTCACTGCGGGTGCTCAATACGAAACATATCTTCCAGCTGCTCTATTAGGTTATGCCCCTATTTATAATGGAAATAATGGAATAGGAACTTATTACTTAAATTTCAAACACAAAACATTAGATCTTACAGCTGGTTATTTTTACGAACAATTTGGTAACGGATTAATACTACGCAGTTTTGAAGATCGTCAACTTGGAATTAACAATGCAATGAAAGGTGTACGTGTTATTTTTACTCCATTAGATTATTTGAATTTTACTGGTGTTTATGGAAAAACCAGAAATGGATTTGATGTTTCTGAAGGAATTACTCAAGGTATTGATGCAAATTTAGATATTAGTGAAGCTTTAAAAATAGAAGAAATTGAACTGAGTATTGGCGCTAGTTATGTTGGCAGATACCAAAGTAGTGGCACTAATGATAGCATACCAAGTAACGTAAATGCTTATGGGGGAAGGTTTAATTTTGTAGCTGGTGATTTTTATGGAGGTATTGAAGCTATTGCGAAAGGTCCAGATGTAATTGCAAATGAAGGACAAATATCATCAAACAAATTATATGATGGTACCGCTATGCAAGTAGACTTAGGTTATGCAAGAAAAGGCTTGGGTGTTAACGCAACCTTTAGAAGATTAGAAAACTTTTCGTTTTATGCAGATCGTCTAGCGGAAGGAAATGTTTATAACCAAGAACTAATTAGCTATACTCCTGCATTAACCAAACAACAAGATTATATGCTAACCAATATATATGTATATAATGCCCAACCAAGATTAATTATTGAAAGTTATGACCAAAGAGCTGGTGAAGTTGGTGCTCAAGTCGATTTATATTACAAGATTAAAAATGGGACTGCTTTAGGAGGAAAATATGGAACAAAAGTAGCTGGTAACTTTTCTTACTGGGCTGGATTAGATGCTGAATATAATATTGAAAATCGCTGGTATGAAGCTAAATTCATCGGTAAAGGTCCTAAACTATTTAGAGATTTAAGCATTGAAGTAAAGAAGAAACTAAGCAAAAAATGGAGTACGGTAGCAACGTTTCAAAATGTTATTGTTGACAAAGGAATTGTTTACGGAGGAGCACTTGAAGATGAAGAGAATATAAAAGCTTCAATTGCTGTTTTAGAAGGTACTTATAAGTTTGAAGGTAGTAAATCTACTCGATTAGTACTACAACATTTATGGGCAGAAAAAGACAGGAAAAATTGGGTTGCAGGAGTTTTAGAATATAATTTTAACTCAAATTTTGCTTTATATATTGCTGACAATTGGAATTATGGAGACACAGATATACACTATTATAGTGTAGGAGGAAGTTACTCTAAAGGTAGAACTAGATTGGGAGTTAATTACGGCCGACAAAGAGGGGGTTTAATTTGTGTGGGAGGAGTATGTAGATATGTTCCTGAAAATACAGGTGTTACTGCCAACCTAACAGTTTCTTTCTAAGAAATAGACTTAAAATTTAGCCCTTTTTTATATTGCTTTACAGACCTAAAAATACTTATCCAGGGTAATCACCTTTTAAGTATGGATTATTAAAAAAAGATTTTAAAACAGCAATGATTTGCTCTTAATTAAACCATCAAGTTTTGAAAGGGAGTCAATACTAATAAAAAAAACTCTGAGGAATTAATTTCTCAGAGTTTTTAAGTATACATTAAATAATAAATAAGTGATTATTTTTTAACAACTTTAATAGTTTTTGATGTCCCCTCATCATTACTAAATTTAACAATATACATTTGAGAACTTAAATTAGACATATTAATTAATTGTTGCCCAATGTTAATTTTCTGACTATTAACTAATTTTCCTTGGAGGCTATAAATTTCCATATTTAATTCTTCAACAGTATTTACTTGCATATTATTTAATATAACAGTAGAAGCAACGATTATATCCAACTCATTAGCATCATTAATACCTAATATTGGATTATATCGGTAAGTAAAACTTAAGCTATTGCCTATATCGTTACCTTCAGAATCTGTTTCGTAAAATCTAAAAATATAATCTTGAATTTCAGTTCCTTCTATAGTATTTGCAAAATGATTACCTTCAGGTGTAGTTCCCCCTGATGCTATTGTTATAAATTCTGGTGCAGCAGGCACTGTTTGTCCAACTATCAAATCAATATAACATTGACCAAAACATAATTCAAAACCAGCTCCCGTAGCATTTATAGCATCAACAAATTCAATTCTCATGTAAATTTCATTAGAATCATTGTTAGTAATATAGTATTCCAATGAACCATTAGGCACTCCATAATCACTAAATTCAACAACCATTCCATCAGTAATTACATTACCGTCATGGTCTTCAACCACATATTGGGCGTTCATACTGAAAGTTACAAATAATACAACTAATAATAGTAAAGTCTTTTTCATTTTTAATTTTTTTTATTAATATCTTGGAAAGGTAAAATAAAGTTTTTAATTTTTCTACACAAAATTATGAAATAATTATTCTCATCCAGCAAGTAATTGTTTCTAGTTATTAATTTGTTTGATTTAGCTAATTTTAGTGCGTGATTAAATAATATGCTAAAACATAAAGAAATATGCTGTATCCGAAAGAAAGATTACAAATAAATTTTTTTTTTAAACTTATGTCAGTAACTCTTCTAATTTGGGTTATTAAAAATTGCTTGCTTAATGAGATTACTTTTTTTACTGAAACAAGCTAAAACAGATAATTTTATTTTATATTTATAGGCTATTAAAAAAAATAAAAATAAAAATAAAAATAAAAATAAAAATGAAAATGAAAATGAAAATATTTACAAGTACAATGTTTACCTTTATTACACTAGCAATATTTGGTCAAACTATTCCCGTAAGCACAGAACCAGAGTTAAAAAATGTTGTTTTAGAGGAGTATACAGGAATTTATTGTACTTATTGTCCAGATGGACATGCTATCGCTGCAGCAATACAGGAAAATAACCCTGGCAGGGTTAATCTTATTAATATACACGTTGGTGGATATTCAAACCCTAGTGGTGGTGATCCAGACTTTAGAACTCCTTTTGGAACAGCAATTGCTGCTGAAGCAGGTGTGCCATTTTACCCTTCTGGTAGTATTAATCGACGTAGCTGGAATGGCGGCGCATCTGCCATAGGAAGAGGTGAGTGGAATTCAAAAGCTAATATTATAATGGATGAAGTCTCTAATGTAAACGTTGGAGTTGAAGCAGACATTAATGTTCAAAACAATCTATTAACTGTCCATGTAGAGGCATATTACACCTCAGATAGCACTGATAACACGAATTTTTTAAACATTGCATTGTTACAAAATAATACATTAGGACCACAAACTGGTGGAGGCCAAGGTGATGAATACAACCATATGCATAGACTAGTTTGGTTAATAACTGGACAATGGGGAGAAACTATATCGACAACAACGGCAGGAACATTTATAGATGAAACATATACTTACAGCATTCCAGATAATTATAATGGAGTTGCAACAAATATTGCAAATTTAGAAGTAGTTGCTTTTATAACAGAAACGCACCAAGATGCACCTTCTGGAGCTAGAGCTTACCCTGCCTATTCTAATTTTGAATATGGAAATAATGCTAGGATTAAATATGTAAATAATATTTTACCTCAATGTGGATTTGATATAACTCCAACTGTTAATATTGAGAATTTTGGAGAAAATGAGCTTACGGATATTGAAATAACTTACTCTGTTAATGGAGGAAGTACTCAGGTTTATAATTGGAATGGTTTACTATTTTCATTACAAAACGAATCCATAGAACTTCCAGCTATTTCTTACACAACTGAGGAAATTAATACGATTAATATTTCTATCTCAGATGATGATGATAATACAGATAACCAAATAGCTTATGAGTTCAATATTGCTGAAGAATTTTCAAATACTGTTAATTTGATTTTAAATACTGATAATGCAGGAAGTCAATGTACTTGGGACTTAACAAACTCAAATGGCGAGGTATTATACAGTGGAGGCCCATATGAAAACAACGAAAATATCCAAGAAACATTTGAGTTAGTTCACGATTGTTACAAATTTAGGATTTTTGACAGTGCAGGAAATGGAGGTGGATCTATCGTTTTATATGATTCTGAAAACGAAATTGTATATAGTTCAGCAGGTAATTATGATGAAGGAGACGAGGTTTCTTTTAGAACAATGGAAAATTTAAGTATAAATGACAACAATTTACAAAATGTTATTATATACCCTAACCCAACAAAATCTATTTTAAATATTGAAAACGCAGAAAACTCAATGATTGAAATTTATGATTTATTAGGAAGAGTTGTTTTATCTGAAAATAATATCTCTCTTAACAAACAGTTAAACGTTTCAAGTTTATCTATTGGAACTTACTTAATTAAAATTTCAAATAACGGTCAAATTAAAACAGATAAATTTATTATTAACAGATAATAATAAATTTTAATAAAAAAAGCTCCAAAGAATACTTCGGAGCTTTTTTTATTAATTCTTTTCTTTTTTGAATTTCAAAGGCAAATAAACAACAGTTTTGGTTTCAAAAAATTCTTCCTCAAAAAAATCTCCTAAAGGGTAAATTTTAGATTTTGGAAACAATAATAATTCTTCAGTAAGATCTCCTCCTTTTAAATAAAGGATACCATTTTTTAATTTATGATTATTTTTTTTTGCAACAGAATATTTAACCCATCGTGCAAAAGTTTCCATTTGAGCAACTGCTCTACTGATTATAAAATCATATTGATCATTAATTGTTTCTACTCTTCCATTTGTAGATTTTACATTCTGGAGATTTAATCCTTCCACCACTTCATTTACTACTTTAATTTTCTTTGCAATACTATCAACTAAATGAAACTGTACTTCAGGAAAAAGAATTGCTAAAGGAATCCCAGGAAAACCTCCACCAGTTCCAACATCTAATATTTTTGATCCAGATTGGAATGGCATTACCTTTGAAATCCCTAAAGAATGCAATACATGACGTAAATATAGTTCATCGATATCCTTCCTAGAAACTACATTAATTTTTAAGTTCCAATCTTTATACAAACCTTTTAATTGTTCAAATTGTTTTATCTGTAGATCTGTTAAATCTGGAAAGTATTTTTGTATTAATTTCATAATAAATAATATTCTGTAAAAGTAACTTATCTTTGTTAAAAAATAACATTAAGAATTATACGTTATTCATTTAAGAAACGTAATTTTGCATATTAATAGACCCCTAATTAAAAAATAATTATTTTGAGCCATAAACAAGTAACTTTCTCTAGGTCAGATTCTACAAAGTTTTTTAAAACTTTAAATAAAAGAGTAAACCAATATTTTAAAGAAAACAACATCGTTAAAACTGGAAATTGGAAATTATATACTAAAGCCATTGTAATGTTTTCATTGTTTTTTATTCCTTTAATATTAATTTTAACGATAGCTATGCCACAATGGGCATTATTACTATTAACTGTTGTTATAGGAATTGGGATGGCTGGCGTAGGGATGAATGTCATGCATGACAGTAATCACGATGCGTTTTCAAGTAAAAAATGGGTAAATAAATTAATGGGGAGTAGTATTTATATTTTAGCAGGCAATGTTTACAACTGGAAAGTACAGCACAATGTTCTGCATCATACCTTTACAAACATTCAAGGGCAAGACGAAGATATAGACGCTGGCAGAGTTATTCGCTTTTCAAAACATTCAAAATGGATTAATATTCATAAGTTTCAAAAATTTTATTCTTTTTTCCTTTATGGACTATTAACTATCAATTGGGCAATTACTACCGATTTCAAACAAATGAACAGTTATTTAAAGCGTAAATTATCTTATGGAAAGTTTCCCAATCCTGCTACAGAATGGACTAAGCTTATAATATCTAAAGTTATTTATTATGCGGTTTGGATTGTTTTACCAATTTTAGTTTTAGACATTGCTTGGTGGAAAGTATTAATAGGTTTCTTTGTAATGCATTACACCGCAGGAATAATATTAAGTGTTGTTTTCCAACTGGCACATGTGGTTCCTAAAACGGAAATGCCATTACCAGACGAAAACGGAAATATGAAACACTCTTGGGCAATGCACCAGTTTTATACTACTTCGAATTTCGCTCCTACTAATAAAGTTGTTTCTTGGTATACCGGTGGCTTAAACCATCAAGTAGAGCATCACGTATTTCCTCATATATCACACATTCATTATGGAAAAATAGCTAAAATTGTTAAAGAAACTGCCCTAGAGTTTAATTTACCCTACAATGAATACAAAACTACAAGGGAAGCAATTTTAGAGCATTTTAGACAATTAAAATCATTAGGCAATGAGCCAACATTAGCAGTATAGTTTTATCATGAATCCGAACCTTTCTAAACGAATCAATGCAATGGCAACTTCTGCCACTTTAGCGATGGCTGCGAAAGCCAGAGAATTAAGAGAAGAAGGAAAAGATATAATAGGATTAAGTCTTGGTGAACCCGATTTTAATGTACCAGATTTCGTTAAAGATGCAGCCATTAATGCAGTACATCAAAATTACCATTCTTACACACCAGTGGATGGCTATGTTGATTTAAAAAAAGCTATTATCACCAAGTTTAAACGCGATAACCATTTAAATTATAAACCCAATCAAATTGTTGTTTCTACTGGAGCTAAGCAGTCACTTGCTAACCTAGCAATGGTATTATTAAACGAAGGAGACGAAGTGTTGCTTCCTGCACCTTATTGGGTAAGCTATAGTGATATTAGCAAATTAGCAGGAGGAGTACCAGTTGAAATTCCAACCTCAATTGAATCTGATTTTAAAATAACTCCAGAAAGTTTAAAAGCAGCTATCACACCAAAAACAAAAATGATGATTTACAGTTCTCCTTGTAATCCAAGTGGATCTGTTTACTCTAAACAAGAATTACGTGCATTGGCTGATGTTTTAGTTGATTTTCCACATATAATTGTGATTAGCGATGAGATATACGAGCATATAAATTTTACAGAAAACCATGCCTCTATGGCTGTTTTCGAAGATATGTATGATAGAACTGTTGTTGTTAATGGAGTTTCAAAAGCATATTCAATGACCGGATGGCGTATAGGATACATTGGAGGTCCAGAATGGATCGCCCGTGCTTGTAATAAAATGCAGGGGCAGATTACTAGTGGAGCTAATTGTATTGCGCAACGAGCAACTATTACTGCCCTTGAGAGTTCTCCGAGTAAAATACAGTATATGGTTGATGCTTTTAAAGAACGTCGGACATTAATACTTGGATTGCTTTCTGAAATTCCAGGATTTAAAACCAACCAACCACAAGGGGCTTTTTATGTATTCCCCGATATTTCATATTTCTTCGGAAAAGAACTTCAAGGAGTTAAGATTAATAATGCTTCAGATTTATCAATGTATTTATTAGAAAAGGCTAATGTAGCTACCGTAACTGGAGATGCATTTGGCAGCCCTAATTGTATTCGTATTTCGTATGCTGCTTCTGAGGAAAATATTATTGAAGCACTAAAAAGAATAAAAAAAGCACTTACATAATTTTTTAAAAAACAGATTATATATAAACTTATTTATCTATTTCTCCAGAAATAAGGAGTTAATAATATTAAAACAGTAAATAGTTCCAAACGCCCTATTAACATTAAAAAAGCTGACCACCATTTAGCTGGGTTAGATAACGACGCGTAATTATTAACAGGTCCTAAATCGCCTAGGGCAGGTCCAATATTCCCTAAACTAGAAGCAGCTCCACCTAATGCAGTTTGAAAATCTAATCCCAGTAGTGAAAAGACTAATACTCCTATTATAAAAGACAAAAAGTAGAGTATAAAAAATCCAAGTATATTAAATACAATAGATTGCGGAACCGATTTTGTATTATACCTTACTGGCAATACAGCTCTGGGATGTAAAGAACGTTTAAACTCAATTAATCCATTTTTTATTAATATAATATGGCGTACTATTTTTATACCACCAGCAGTCGACCCAGCAGATCCACCCAAGAACATAAGTCCAAAAAAGAATACTGTTAAAAAAGGAGTCCACAAGGTATAATCTGCACTTACAAAACCAGTTGTCGATATAATTGCTATTACTTGAAAAGCACTATGTCTTAATGCACTCTCATACCTTCCCCAAACCATAGAATGATTTAAAGTTGATTGGGTAATATCTGTTTGAAAATAAATAATTAAAGAAACCATTATTGTGAAAATAATAATAGAAATAGCATAAAACTTAAATTCTTCATCATGTAAAATCTTGCTAAACTTCGTTTTAAAAGCAAAATAACTTAAGACGAAATTAGTTCCCGCTAAAAACATAAAAACAATAACGATATACTGTATTAAAGGCTGATCATTCCAATAAGCCATACTTGTATTTTTTGTTGAAAAACCACCAGTACTTATAGTACTTAACGAATGATTAATAGCATCAAACATACTCATTCCTGCTAACTTTAGTAATATGGTTTCTGCAACGGTATACCCTACATAAATTAACCATAGTCTTTTTGCAGTATCTGTTATTCTAGGATGTAATTTATCACTTCTAGGACCAGGAGCTTCAGCAGCAAATAATTCCATACCTCCAATTCCTAATAATGGTAATATAGCAATGGTTAATACTATAATCCCCATCCCTCCTATCCAATGTGTAATACTTCTCCAAAATAACACACCATAAGGAATGCTTTCTATGTCATTTAAAATGGAGGCACCAGTTGTGGTATATCCACTTATTGTTTCAAAAAAAGCATCTGTAAAGCTAGGAATAGCACCTGTAATAATATAGGGTAAGGTTCCAACTAATGACATAAAGATCCAACCAAAAGTAACAATTACATAGCCATCTCTTTTTTGAAGTTCTTTTCGTTTATTTTTTGTAGCAAACATTATAACTCCCCCTAAAAAAATAGTTATAACACTTGCTTCTAGCATTTCAGCAGCTACTCCATCAGAGTAATAATAACTTACAAAAGTAGCTAAAAGCATAAACCCACCGTTTACCCCGATAAGCAAGCCCATTAAATGGAAAATAATTTTATAATTGAGTTTTACATATGAACTCATTAAACAAAGAGTTTTTCTACTTTTTTTATAGACTGAGGAAGACAACAAACTACTACCCTATCACCTTCTATAATTGTAAAATCTCCAAGAGCAATCATCCCTTTTCCATTTCTTACAATCCCTCCTATTATTGCTGAACGAGGAAAATCTATTTTCTTAATTAATTGATTGCAAACTCTTGAAGTAGAAGTTACTAAAAACTCTAATATTTCTGCATTCATATTATTAAGCTTAGTCATCGCTAAAATTTCACCTTTTCGAATATATCTAAAAATGTTATTAGCAGCAAGTAGTTTCTTATTAATAAGCGTATCTATTCCAATGGAATGAGAGAGTTGAAAATAATCCATATTTTCAACTAAAGCTATTGTTTTTTTAACACCTTTAGACTTTGCTACTAAACAAGACATGATATTAGTCTCACTATTTCCTGTTACCGCAATAAATGCATCCATATCACTTATTTGTTCTTCATCTAACAAATCTACATCTCTACCATCACCATGTATCACCAAACAATTTGATAATGCATCTGCTATTTCAAAAGCTTTTTCTTTTTCTTTTTCTACTAATTTTACATTAAAACTATGCTTACATAAATCTCTTGCTGTTTTAGTACCTATTTTACTTCCTCCAAGAATCATTACATTTTTTATTTCAACTTTTACTTTTCCGGTTAATCTATAAATCTCATCTATTCCTAATTGAGTAGTTGTAAAGTAAACTTGATCACCTTCCTTAAACTGAGTATCACCTCGTGGGATTAATGTATATTGAGTTGCATAGCGTTGAATTGCTATTGGCATATATTCTAAATTTGGATATAATTTGGCAACTTCCTTAACCGTTTTTCCAACAAAAGCAGTAGTACGAGAAAGAATAAGTCCAATCATTAATAGCGCTCCATCTTCAAACTCAAATGTATCGTTAAATGCACTCTGGTTTAATAAAAGTTCAATTTCTTTTGCTGCAAGAGATTCTGGAGAAATTAATTCATCAATTCCAATCTTTTCAAAACCAACTTCATCTTTGTTATGAATAAACTCAGTATTTGTAATTCTAGCAATCGTATGTTTAGCACCTAATTGCTTTGCTAATACACAAGCAGTAATGTTTGTAGTTTCACTTGAAGTGACTCCAATTAACAAATCTGTGTTTTGAACATTGGCTTCTTTTAATACTAATATTGAAGTGGCGTTTCCACGCACAACCCTAATATCCAAATGAGAACTAGCATACGCTAAAGATTCTCTATTAGTATCTATTAAAATAATATCTTGTGACTCGAAAGAAAGAAGTTTGGCTAAATGAAATCCAACCTCACCAGCTCCTGCAATTATAATTTTCATAACATATTGATGAACTATAAGTAGTACAAATGTATATAAATAAAATAAAAGTAACTGTTTCAAAATCACAAATCTATTTTCAAACAATTCTACTAAACAAATAGTAAAAAATATGTAATTTCGCAGCCGTTATGACATTAGATAAAAAAATAACACCCTATAAAGATTCTACTCTTAATAAAAAAGAGCAAGTAGAAAAAATGTTCGATACTATTTCGGAGAATTATGACGGTCTTAATCGTATAATTTCTTTTGGAACAGACATTAAATGGCGTAAAAAAGTTTTAGCAACCATTATCGAACATCATCCAGAAAGCATCCTAGATATTGCTACTGGAACTGGTGATTTGGCCATTAAGTTTGCAGAAAAAACTTCAGCAACAAAAATAATTGGATTAGATTTATCTGAAGGAATGCTTTCAATAGCCAGAAAAAAAGTTGCTGATACAGAACTAAAATATATTATTGAATTCATTAAAGGAGATTCGGAAGCATTACCTTTTAATAATAATATGTTTGATGCCATAACTGTTTCATTCGGTATTAGAAATTTTGAAAACTTAGAAAAAGGTTTATCAGAAATACTAAGAGTTATAAAACCTAATGGATTGTTTATAATTTTAGAAACTTCCGTTCCTACTAAGTTTCCATTTAAACAAGGGTACCAATTTCATTCAAAAATAGTACTTCCTTTAATCGGTAAATTGTTTTCAAAAGATAAAGTTGCCTACAATTATTTAAGCGAAAGTGCCTCTGTTTTTCCTTATGGTGAAAAACTTAACAATATTTTACGAAAAATTGGGTTTATAAATGTGATTAATAAGCCTCAAACTTTTGGCGTTGCAACAATTTATACCGCCACCAAATAATTATGAAAAAATTATTTTTTGTATTTATCTTATTACTGTTTGCTCAAAGTGCAAATGCACAGTTATTTAGCAAAGAAAAATTATTGAATGGCGAAAACAATGACATGAAAACCTTTTCTTGGGGATATTTTTTAGGTTTCAATAAGTACGCTTACAATTTTGATTACAAAGAACAAACTCAAGGTGACAATACAGACATTCTAGTAACTGGAGAAGCAGGTTTTAATGTTGGACTTTTAGGTAATTTACGTATTAATAGTTATCTTGATTTAAGATTAGAACCAGGCCTTAGTTTTACTACACGAAATTTTTTATTTCCAGGATTTGATGAAGTAAGTGATAATTTAAGAGAAGTAAAAGCAACCTACGTACATATTCCTTTATTGCTAAAAGTATCTACAAAAAGACTTAATAATATAAAGCCATTTATTATAGGTGGTTTTTCAAGATCATTTAATTTAGCAAGTAACGAAGACCACCCTGAAGATAATGAAACTGGTCAATTTAGATCTACAGCATCAAACTACAATTATGAGTTAGGTTTTGGTATCGATTTTTATTTATATTACTTCAAATTCACACCTTCTATCCGTGGTGTTTTTGGAATGAATGATGAATTAGTTAGAGACAAAAACCCAAACAGTGGTTGGACTAGCAATATTGAAAAGATGTATTCAAGAGGAGTATTTATAAATTTTACGATACAGTAATTCTTTTAAATTCACTTAAAAGTATTGCGGTAGCTGTTGCTACATTTAAGCTTTCAGTTCTTTGATTAACACCAAATTGTGGGATTGCAATTTTATTGTTAGCAAGATTCATAATTTTAGTTGAAACACCATTTGCTTCATTTCCAACTACAATTATAGCTTTATCCGGCAAATTCTCTTTATAAATATTTGACCCGTCCATAGCCCCTACATAAACTGGAAATTTACTTTTTGCAAGAAATTCTTCAATAACTGTATACATAATATTCACTCTAACAATAGAACCCATAGTGGCCTGAATAACTTTAGGGTTAAAGCAATCAACTGTGTTTAATGAACATATTATATTTTTTACATCAAACCAATCACATAACCTAATGATGGTTCCTAAATTACCAGGGTCTTGAATAGAATCTAACACTACCGTTATTCCATTTTCAACATAGGTTTTTTTATTTGGGATTTTAAAAACTGCTAAAGAATTATTAGCATTTTTTAAAGAACTAATTTTTGAAAGTTCTTTTTCTGAAATTATCTGAACGCTTTCGTTTTTAAACAATCCATCTAAAGTCGAATATAAAGAGTGCAATTGCAGTTTAGCAGTTATTAACTCGTTAATAACTTTTGGGCCTTCTGCAACAAATAATTCCAATTTATTTCGGTACTTTTTATGCTGTAAACTTGTTATTAATTTTATTTGACTATTGCTGACCAAAATCATGTATTTTTGATGTTATTAAATTTAGAAACTTGAACCAAACCCTTACAAAAATATCATTATTTTTAGGATTAATTATATTAATTGTTTCTTGTGATGCAACAAAGCATGTTCCAAAGGATAAATACCTTCTTACTAAGAACACAATTATTATTGACAGCACTGTTAATAAGGAATTTAAAGTTAAAAGTTTATTATTCCAACAACCCAACAAAAAGATTCTTGGTTTTCCATTAGGCCTTCAAGTTTATAATCTCGCAAATTTACACCCTGATTCTACTTTTAAAAAATGGGAACATAATAAGCCTAACAGGGAAAAAAGAATGAATAACATCTACTCAAAAAAACAAGTAGATAAGATAGCTTCTAATTATATAGGATTCAACAAATGGATTCAAAAAATAGGAAAAAAACCTACTATTATTGATGAAAAAATATTAAAAAAAAATATCAAATACATCGACGACTATTATTCAAGTTTTGGTTGGTTCAATACAGAGTCTAGTTACAAAATTGATACTATTAAAACCAAAAGAGCATCAATTACTTATTATATAAAAAAAAACAGGCCTTATTTAATTGGAACCTTAGGTGAAGAATTGAGCTCTCCCATTGTAGATTCATTATTTCAAATAATTAAGGATCAATCATTAATTGTAACAGAAAATCAATATTCAGCAAATGATTTTAATAATGAAAGAGATCGAATTTCTCAAAACTTCAGAAACTCTGGATTATTTTATTTTGACCAAAGTTATATAGAATTTGAAGCAGATTCTGTTAAAACAGATCATAAAGTAAATATTATTTACAAAATTTCAGATAGAACAACAAGAAAAAATGATACTGTCCGTGAAGCACATTTTAAAGTCCATAAAATTAGTGATGTTCGTATCGTAACTGACTATAACTATGCAAACAGAAATAAAACCATAATAGATTCTGTTTTTTTTAATGGGTATTATCTTTATAGTTATGAAAAACTTAAATTTTTCCCTAAAGCGATTACCGATGCAATGGCTATTTTACCAGGTAAAATATTTAAAGATTCTGAGCGAAGTTTAACCTACAGGCAAATTAGTGATTTAAAAATATTTAAATATCCAAAGATATCCTATATCGAAGATCCTAAAGATTCTACAGGAACAGATCTTATAGCTACTATATTATTGACCTCTCTTAAAAAATATTCATTAGGATTAGATCTTGATGTTTTTACTTCAACAATACAACAGTTTGGTATAGGGTTTAAAGCTTCTTATTCTATTAGAAATGTTTTTAGAAGAGCAGAGATATTAGAAATTTCAGCGAAAGGCAGAGTAGGATCCTCTAAAGATGCAGGAAATAGCAGTAGTAAGTTTTTCAACAATTCAGACATTGGTGCTGATATGACATTAATATTTCCAAGGATAATTTTCCCAATAAAAACAGATCGATTTATTCCAAAATACATGTCTCCATCTACCTCTGTTACTGTTGGATTTACAAATCAAAATAATATTGGTTTAGACCGTCAAAACATCAACTTTATTTATAATTATCGATGGAATCCAAAAATCAAAAGAAGCAATTATTTAGATTTATTAAACGTCCAGTTTGTAAAGAATCTTAATCCTGAAAATTATTATAATGTTTATACAAGCTCCTACAATATCTTAAATGACATTGCAGTAGATTCTGAATATGAATTTGAAAACTCAGAAAGTCAACAACTTATAATACCAGAAGAAACAAATTCTTTTATTAGACTTGCATTAGGCGAAAATAATGAGTTAGATTTAAGTACTGAAGATCAAAATGAAGTATTAAGTATTACAGAAAGACAAAAAAGGCTTACTGAAAATAATTTAATAATTGCCATAAATTATATGTGGACAAGAGATACAAGAGAAAATAACAAAGACAATTCATTTTACAGGGCACGTTGGAAAGTTGAATCCGCAGGGGTAATAATTAATGAATTGGCAAATATATTTGGAGCAGAAAAAGACACACTAGGAACTTATGCTATTAATAATGTAGCATTTTCTCATTATATAAAAGCAGAAGCAGAATATATAAAACATTGGGACTTAAATTATGAAAATACGCTAGCTTTTAGAAGTTTTATAGGTATTGCCATTCCCTATGGCAATAGCACTAGTATTCCTTTTACCAGAAGTTATTTTGCAGGTGGAGGAAATGACAATAGAGGTTGGCAAGCCTATAGTCTTGGACCAGGAAGTAGTGGAGGTGTTTTAGATTTTAATGAAGCTAATTTTAAAATAACTTTAAATGGAGAATATCGTTTTAAACTATTTGGAAATTTTTATAGTGCTTTATTTATTGATGCTGGTAATATTTGGAATGTTTTAGACAATATTACTGATCCCAAAAGAACCTTTACTAGCCTAAAAGACCTTGAAAATATTGCTGTTTCATCAGGGTTTGGTTTGCGTTATGATTTTGGTTTTTTTGTTTTTAGATTAGATATTGGTTTTAAAACATATAATCCCTTTTATCAAAAAGGAAATAGGTGGTTTACTGATTATAATTTTGGGAATGCCGTATATAACATTGGAATCAACTATCCATTTTAAACCATTAAATTTTATTATTTTAGCAGTCTAAAATTACAAATATGAATCATACTATCAAGTCAGGTATTGCTACTGGAAAAGAGGTCCAAAAAATACATCAATTTGCTAAGAAAAAGGGATTTGCTATACCCGCAATAAACGTAATAGGATCAAATACTATCAATACTGTTTTAGAAACTGCAGCTGAATTAAACTCACCTGTTATTATTCAATTTTCTAATGGTGGAGCTCATTTTAATGCTGGGAAAGGACTTAGTAATGAAAATCAAAAAGCTGCTATTGCTGGAGGCGTTGCAGGCGCAAAGCATGTACGTGAGTTAGCTAAAGTTTATGGAGCCACCGTTATTATGCATACCGATCATTGTGCTAAAAAACTATTGCCTTGGATTGATGGGTTATTAGATGCCGGTGAAGAACACTTCAAGCAAACAGGGTTTCCTCTTTATAGTTCACATATGATTGACCTTTCAGAAGAACCTATTGAAGAAAACATTGAAATTTGCAAAAGATACTTAGAGAGAATGTCTAAAATAGGTATGACTCTTGAAATAGAATTAGGCATAACAGGAGGAGAAGAAGATGGCGTAGACAATAGTGGTGTAGATTCATCAAAACTTTATACCCAACCAGAGGAAGTAGCTTACGCTTATGAAGAATTAATAAAAGTAAGCGATCAATTTACAATCGCTGCAGCTTTCGGCAATGTTCATGGAGTTTATAAACCGGGAAATGTTGAATTGACTCCAATCATATTAAAAAACTCACAAGAATTTGTTCAGAAGAAATATAACACTGGACACAATCCAATTGATTTTGTGTTTCATGGAGGAAGTGGTTCAACTTTAGAAGAAATTCGTGAAGCAATTGGTTATGGTGTTATAAAAATGAATATTGATACCGATTTACAATTTGCTTTTAATGAAGGTATTCGTGATTATATGAATACCAATTTAGCATACTTAAGAACCCAAATTGGTAATCCAGATGGAGCTGATTTACCAAATAAAAAATACTATGATCCAAGAAAATGGCTCCGTGAAGGCGAAGTCACTTTCAAAAAAAGATTAATACAAGCTTTTGAAGACCTTAACAACGTAAATACCTTATAAAATCATTTTTTAGCATTTGTTAGTTGGCTTTTTATTTAAATACATTGCCCAACATTTTATAAATAAATAACTAGTTAAAAAATGTAAAACCTTACAAACTATGAGTTGGTTTAAAAGAACAAAAAAAGGGATTCAAACCCCTACCGAACTAAAAAAAGATGTTCCAAAAGGACTTTGGTATAAGTCACCTACTGGAAAAATAGTAGACACAGAACAATTAGAGAGAAATTTTTTTGTAAGTCCTGAAGATGGATATCATGTAAGAATAGGAAGTAATGAGTATTTCGATATCTTATTCGACGGAAACTATAAAGAGTTAAATTCAAAATTAACATCAAAAGATCCTTTAAAATTTACGGATACTAAAAAATATACAGATCGTTTAAAAGATGCTAAAGAAAAAACCAAGCTAAATGATGCAGTTAGAACGGCAGTTGGAGAATCTATGGGAAAAGACATAGTTATAGCATGCATGGACTTTAGTTTTATTGGTGGATCTATGGGTAGTGTTGTTGGTGAAAAAATTGCTCGAGCTGCTGGCTATGCAATCAACCAGAAAATACCTTTTATGATTATTTCAAAAAGTGGTGGAGCAAGGATGATGGAAGCTGCTTTATCATTAATGCAATTAGCCAAAACTTCCGTTAAACTAGCACAACTTGCTGAGGCAAAAATACCTTATATTTCTCTTTGTACAGATCCTACAACGGGGGGAACAACTGCATCTTTCGCTATGTTAGGTGATATTAACATTAGTGAACCAGGAGCATTAATCGCTTTTGCTGGACCTCGTGTAGTTAGAGATACAACTGGAAAAGAGTTACCTGAAGGATTCCAAAGAGCAGAGTTTTTAAAAGAACACGGCTTTTTAGATTTTATTACTCATAGAAAAGATTTAAAATCCAAAGTAAATCTATATATCGATTTAATATTAAATCATCCACTTAGAGAAAATACAGTTTAAAGTTAGTTAGTTACTTTTCATGTTCAGATTACAGTAATAATTATTGATTTATTATTCTTAAATAGTACTATCTACTGGTTATAACTTTTATTAAAGAAAAAGGTTTAATTTTTTCCAATTAAAATAAAGCGGAAATTCTATTAGGTATATTATAGAAAAGCAATATATTTGCCGCCTGATTACCATAGTGGTAATCTGTACATAAAAATCATTAAACTAATATTGGCATGTATTTATCACCAGAAGAAAAAGGAAAAATTTTCAAAAAACACGGTAAGTCTGAAAAAGACTCTGGATCTGCTGAAGGGCAAATCGCTTTATTCACGTACCGTATCGAGCATTTAACTCAACACCTAAGAAAAAACCACAAGGACTACAACACAGAACGTTCTTTGGTAATGTTAGTAGGTAAAAGAAGGTCTCTTTTAAATTATCTTATGAAAAAAGATATTATGAGATATCGTGCAATTGTTAAAGAATTGAGTTTACGTAAGTAATAGTATTGGGAGCCTTGTGCTCCCTTTTTTAATACCTGATTAATCAGGTATCTAAACATTAACAGAGAAAGTTTAAATATAATATATTTATACTAAATTTTAAGATACTTGCATTAGTAAGTATTTACATAGAAAAGCTACCAGTAGGTTTTTCATTGGTCAACTACACACAACACAACAACTGTATTCGTAGATGCGAATATTGACCATTGTTAACTGCGCTAGATTTTATAGCGCACAATTAAAAAAAATATGATTCCAAAAGTATTTAGAGAGGTCATTGACCTTGGTGATGGTAGAGAAATTTCTATCGAAACCGGAAAATTAGCAAAACAAGCTCATGGTAGTGTTGTTGTGCAATCAGGAAAATGTATGTTATTATGTACAGTAGTTTCCAATTACGAACAGAAAGATCTTAATTTTCTTCCATTAACGGTAGATTACAGAGAAAAATTTGCTGCTGCTGGTCGTTACCCAGGAGGTTTCTTTAAAAGAGAAGCAAGACCAAGTGATGGCGAAGTATTAACCATGCGTTTAGTGGATCGTGTATTACGCCCATTATTCCCAAAAGATTATACTGCAGAAACACAAGTAATGATTCAATTAATGTCTCATGACGATGATGTTATGCCAGATGCAATGGCAGGATTAGCTGCTTCTGCTGCTATTCAACTATCAGATTTCCCTTTTGAATGTGCTATCTCTGAAGCTAGAGTAGGTCGTGTAAATGGAGAATTTGTCATCAACCCAACACGGGCTCAATTATTAGAATCTGATTTAGATATGATGATTGGTGCTTCTGCTGATTCAGTAATGATGGTAGAAGGTGAAATGGATGAAATTTCTGAAGATGAAATGGCGGATGCCATTAAGTTTGCACACGAAGCTATTAAAGTTCAATGTGCTGCTCAAATTAGGCTTGCTGAAGCATTCGGTAAGAAAGAAGTTCGTGAATATGAAGGTGAAAGAGTAGAAGAAGATTTGGTCAAGAAAGTTCATGATATGGCTTATGATAAAGTTTATGATATTGCAAAAGCTGGATCTGGTAAACATGAAAGAACTGCTGCATTTAAACAAATAAAAGAAGATATTAAAGCAACATTTTCTGAAGAAGAATTAGCAGATTATGGTGGTTTAGTTTCTGATTATTATCGCAAAGCTGAAAAAGCGGCGATTAGAGATTTAACCTTAAATGAAGGTTTGCGTTTAGATGGTCGTAAGACTGACGAGATTAGACCAATCTGGTGTGAAGTTGATTATTTACCATCGACGCATGGTTCTTCAATCTTTACTCGTGGAGAAACTCAAGCTTTAGCTACTGTTACTTTAGGAACGTCTAGAGATGCAAACAAAATAGATATGCCTTCTCATGAAGGTGAAGAAAATTTCTATTTACATTACAACTTCCCTCCTTTTTGTACAGGAGAAGCAAGACCAATTCGTGGGACATCTCGTAGAGAAGTTGGGCATGGTAACTTAGCACAACGTGCTTTAAAAGGAATGATTCCTGCAGATTGTCCCTATACGGTAAGAATTGTATCTGAAGTATTAGAATCTAACGGTTCATCCTCTATGGCAACAGTTTGCTCTGGTACCATGGCGCTTATGGATGCTGGTGTGCAAATGATAAAACCAGTTTCTGGTATTGCAATGGGTTTAATTTCTGATGCTGATTCTGGAAACTATGCTGTATTATCTGATATTTTAGGTGATGAAGATCACTTAGGAGATATGGATTTTAAAGTAACGGGGACTGCAGACGGTATCACAGCTTGCCAAATGGATATCAAAGTAAAAGGATTATCATATGAGATTTTAGTGAATGCACTAAAACAAGCTCGCAATGGTCGTTTACATATCTTAGAGAAATTGACTGATACCATAGCTGTACCAAATACAGATGTTAAAGATCATGCTCCTACTATGGTAACAAGACGTGTTCCTAACGAATTTATTGGAGCCTTAATTGGACCTGGCGGAAAAGTAATTCAGGAAATGCAAAAGGAAACTGAGACTACGATCGTTATTAACGAAGATCCAGTAACTGAAGAAGGTATTGTTGAAATATTAGGTGTTGGAAGAGAAGGTATTGATGCTGTAATGGCAAAAATAGATTCTATATTATTTAAGCCCGTAGTTGATAGTGTTTACGAAGTAAAAGTTATTAAGATGTTAGACTTTGGTGCAGTTGTTGAATATTTGGATGCACCAGGAAATGAAGTATTATTACACGTTTCTGAATTAGCTTGGGAACGCACTGAAAATGTTTCTGATGTAGTTAATATGGGAGATGTTTTTGATGTAAAATACTTCGGCATAGACAAACGTACTCGTAAAGAAAAAGTATCTCGTAAAGCTATTTTACCAAAACCAGAAGGATTTGTTGAACGTCCACCACGTGAACGTAATGAGAGAAATGACCGAGGAAGAGATAACCGAGGAAGAGACAATAGAAGATAATTTATTTATTTTTCAAACACATTAAAACCTTCAATTTGAGAAATCATTTTGGAGGTTTTTTTATTCATTTTAAAATAGTTTAATAAAAATTACAACCTTTTGTAACTTTTTGCATCTCTATTACGTATAACACAATAAGCAAGAAAAATACTTAATTTAAATAGACTAAATGAGACAACTTAAAATTACCAAGCAGGTTACCAACCGTGAAACTGCATCCTTAGATAAATATCTACAAGAAATTGGAAAAGTTGACTTAATTACCGCAGACGAAGAAGTTGAATTAGCACAACGTATTAAAGCAGGAGATCAAATTGCTTTAGAGAAATTGACAAAAGCTAATTTACGTTTTGTTGTATCGGTAGCTAAGCAATACCAAAACCAAGGATTAACCCTTCCAGATCTTATTAATGAAGGTAATTTAGGGCTTATAAAAGCTGCTCAGCGTTTTGATGAAACTCGTGGATTTAAGTTTATCTCTTATGCGGTATGGTGGATTCGTCAATCTATCTTACAAGCATTGGCAGAACAATCCCGTATTGTACGTTTACCTTTAAATAAAATTGGTAGTATTAATAAAATCAACAAGATGTTTGCTTATTTAGAGCAAGCTCATGAACGCCCACCTTCTGCAGAAGAAATTGCAAAAGAATTGGATATGACAATTAATGATGTAAAAGAGTCTATGAAAAACACTGGACGTCACGTATCAATGGATGCTCCATTAGTTGAAGGAGAAGATTCTAACTTATATGATGTATTGTGCAGTGGAGAATCTCCAAATCCAGATCGTAAACTTTTACACGAATCCTTGCGTACAGAAATTGAAAGAGCACTAGAAACATTAACTCCTCGTGAGGCTGATGTAGTTCGTTTGTATTTTGGTTTAGGTGATCAACACCCTATGACTCTTGAAGAAATTGGCGAAACTTTTGACCTTACTCGTGAACGTGTAAGACAAATTAAAGAAAAAGCAATTAGACGATTAAAGCATACTACAAGATCTAAAATATTAAAAACATATTTGGGATAAACACCTAACTACAACTACAGTATATCTCATGAAAATAGAATTTCATACTGTTATTGTTTATGATTATAATTAACCTTCGGCTGATTACCGGAGGTTTTTTTTATCTATCATTTAATTAATAACACTTATTATATTTTTTTAGTTTTCAGAAACTCATTTTTTTTATTTGTACTTTTGACTTGAAATATTTGAATCATTAAAGAAATAATATTCTAAACTAAATTATGAGTAAAATATTAATTGCCCCATCTATTTTAGCTGCTAATTTTGGAAACTTACAACGTGATATTGAAATGATCAACCAAAGTGATGCTCATTGGTTTCATTTAGATATAATGGATGGTGTTTTTGTGCCTAACATCTCATTTGGGATGCCAATTATTAATGCTATTGCAGAACATGCAACAAAGACCTTAGATGCACATTTAATGATTATTGATCCCGATCGTTATATAAAAACATTTGCCGATTTAGGAGTTGATTATTTAACGGTACATTATGAAGCTTGCCCCCATTTACATAGAACATTACAAGCAATAAAAGCAGAAGGGATGAAAGCTGGTGTTGCATTAAATCCTCACAGCAATATTAACTTACTAGAAGACACTATCAATGATATTGATCTAGTCTGTATTATGAGTGTAAATCCAGGTTTTGGTGGTCAGAGTTTTATTGAAAACACGTATTCTAAAGTTGAAAAACTTAAGAAAATGATTATTAAAAAGAATGCTTCCACCCTTATCCAAATAGATGGAGGCGTTACAAATAAAAACGCTAAACAATTAGCTGAAGCAGGAGCAGATATACTTGTTGCGGGTAGTTATATTTTTCGTTCAGAAAATCCAACTGAAACCATCGTAGCATTAAACAATCTTCTAAAATAAAAACGCACAAATTGAACTCTTTTCCTAGAGCTAAAAAATTGATTGATCATAAATTATTACGTGTGTTATAATACATACAATATTTTTTAAGTAAATAAAAAAATACTATTAGTTTTGCATGTAATTTTTTTTAACTTTGAGCATATTGTTTTTTTTAATTATGAATAAAAAATTAATATCTAAAAAGAAACCTGTATTCCCAATATCTAAGGACTTAACTAATTATTTAAAAAAAAACGGGAGAACTATAAAAACACCTATTTGTTATAATGATTTGTTGCGCTTTCAAGGTGCTGTTTCAATTTATGATAAAAACGGAGATGACACCTTATGGTTATCTACTTATTTTTCGGAAAATGATAGAGAAGAAATTGAATTAGGTCTTAAAAAAATATATACCATTTTATTTGCAGATGGAAACGACTCAACATTACCATTTCTTAGTGTTGATAGCATCGATTATTGCACTTTCGGAAACACAAAACCCTTCAGAATAAAAATTAGAAACATATTAAATGACAACTACACTTTTTACTATTTAAAACGTGCAGATGCTTCTAGAATTTATGGATTAGAATTAGAACATTTATTATCACCCAACCACATAGATTTTTTAGTTTTTAAAGACACGATAATAGAAGATCATATTTCAGGAATACCTTGTGATGTTTTTATAGAAAATAATTTAGAAAGCTGCTCCCTTCAAGATAAAAAAGCCTTGGCAAAAGAATTTGTAAAATTTAATGAACGTTGCTTTGTTAGATTATTAGGTGACATGAGAGCATATAATTATGTAGTCGTTCTAACCCACGATTTTGACAGAATTCAATATAGATTAAGAGCCATAGATTTTGACCAACAAAGTTTTGAAGGAAATATTAAGGTGTATAAACCTCAGTTTTTAAAAGAAAACAATACTTTAGTAGAAATGTCATTAGAATTACTTCAAAAAGAATCTATAGATCAATACGAAAAAGAAGAGCGTTCCTTATTAGCAAAAAGAGCTATTAGTAGCACTTACAGATTAAAACATCTTCTAAATTGTATGCAGAAAGATAAAATTTCTACTTTAGAAAAAACAAATCAATTAAAAGGTGATTTATTTAAACTTACAGGTGATTTAAATTTTAAAAAATCTACCAATATGGGAGAAGTATTAAAAAGTACATTAGATTTTATTATCAGAAATTACAAGACCGAAAATCCATATATTATCAATTAAAAAGTCATCTTATTTCGAATTAAAAGTCATGAAAATAAAAAAAATATTAGTTGCTAATCGTGGTGAAATTGCCATTAGAGTCCTGCGAGCTTGTACTGAAATAAATCTAAAAACGGTCGCAATTTTCACTTATGAAGATCGCTACTCACAACACCGTTATAAAGCAGACGAATCTTATCAAATTGGAGAAAATAACCAACCTTTAAAACCATATTTAGACATTGATGAAATTATTGGCTTAGCAAAATCTAAAAACGTAGATGCCATACATCCAGGTTATGGTTTTCTCTCAGAAAATTCTGATTTCGCAAGAAAATGTGCTAAAAGCGGAATTATTTTTATCGGTCCTAATCCGGAAGTAATGGATGCTTTAGGAGATAAAATTACCGCAAAGAAAAATGCCGAAAAATGCAATGTTCCTGTAATCGAAGGAAATAAAAAAAAGCTTTCCTCATTAAAAATTGCCCTTTCTGAAGCTTCAGAAATAGGATACCCATTAATGCTAAAAGCAGCCTCTGGTGGTGGCGGAAGAGGAATGCGTATTGTAAGAAATGTCAATGATTTAAAACAAAATTTTGATGCTGCTAAAAACGAATCACTAAATGCTTTTGGTGACGATACTATGTTTTTAGAAAAATATGTAGAAGACCCTAAACATATTGAGGTTCAAATTGTAGCAGACAACCACGGAAACATCCGACACTTATACGAACGGGATTGCTCAGTACAACGACGTCATCAAAAAGTAGTAGAAATCGCACCTTCCTTTAATATCTCTGAAGAGGTAAAGCAAAACCTTTATAAATACGCATTGGCAATCGCCAAACAAGTAAGTTATAATAATATCGGTACGGTAGAATTTTTAGTGGATAAAACAGACCAAGTTTATTTTATTGAAGTCAACCCACGTATACAAGTAGAACATACCGTTACTGAAATGGTAACCGGAATTGATTTGGTAAAAACTCAAATATTCGTGGCTGGTGGTTATAAATTATCGGACACTCAAATTAAAATTAATGAACAGGGATCAATAGTTACCAATGGATTTGCATTACAATGTAGGTTAACAACCGAAGATCCTGAAAACAATTTTACTCCAGATTACGGTACAATTACAACGTATCGTTCAGCTTCAGGTATGGGCATACGATTAGACGCTGGGAGTATATACCAATCGTATAAGGTGAGTCCTTTTTTCGATTCCATGTTGGTAAAAGTTTCTGCTCAGGGAAGAACGTTAGATGGTGCTGTTCGTAAAATGACAAGAGCTTTAAAAGAATTTAGGATTAGGGGTGTAAAAACCAATATTTATTTTTTGCAAAATGTTATTCAACATTCTGATTTCAAAGAAGGAAAAGCAACTGTTAATTTTATTCAAAAAACTCCTGAACTATTTAAAATTAGAATTTCGCAAGATCGTTCTTCAAAAATATTAAATTATTTAGGAGAAGTAATTGTAAATGGAAATCCAGACGTTAAGTTTATAGAAGATTCTAAAGTTTTTAGAAATGCTAAAATCCCTGCTTTCAATCAATTTTCAAAATATCCAAAAGGCACTAAGGATTTACTTACAGAATTGGGTCCCGATAGCTTTAGTAAATGGTTGCGAGATGAAAAGAAAATACACTATACAGATACTACAATTAGAGATGCTCATCAATCTTTATTAGCGACCCGCATGCGTACGTATGATATGCTAAAAGTTGCCGAAAGTTTTGCGAAAAATCATGCCAATACATTTAGTATAGAAATGTGGGGCGGTGCTACTTTTGATGTTTGTTTGCGTTTCCTTCATGAAAGCCCTTGGTCGCGATTGCGAGATTTGAGAAAAGCAATGCCAAATATCTTATTCCAGATGTTATTGCGTGGTTCTAACGCAGTAGGCTATAAAGCTTATCCCGACAATTTAATTGAAAAATTTGTGGATAAATCTTGGGAAAATGGAATTGATATTTTTAGGATTTTTGATTCTTTAAACTGGGTAAAAGCAATGGAGCCTAGTATCAAATATGTCAGAAATACCAACGGAGCTTTAGCTGAAGCAGCCATAAGCTATACCGGAAATATTCTAGATACAAGTCAAACAAAATACAACCTCAACTATTACACTCAATTAGCAAAAGATTTAGAAAATGCTGGTGCTCATATTATAGCTTTAAAGGATATGGCAGGTTTATTAACCCCATATGCTGCAACCGAATTAATTGGAGCGCTAAGAGATACGGTAAAGCTTCCTATTCATTTACATACTCATGATACTTCTTCACTTCAATCTGCAACCTATTTAAAGGCAATTGAAGCAAATGTAGATGTTGTAGATGTAGCACTTGGAGGCCTGTCTGGCCTTACATCCCAACCAAATTTCAATTCGATTGTCGAAATGATGAAGTATCACGAAAGAGCTCATAAATTTGACATGAATAAACTAAACCAATTCTCCAATTACTGGGAAGACATTAGGGAGTATTATTATCCTTTTGAATCTGGCTTAAAATCTGGAACAGCCGAGGTATATCAACATGAGATACCAGGTGGACAATATTCTAATCTACGCCCGCAAGCAACTGCATTAGGATTAGGAGGACGTTTTGATGAAGTTAAAAAAATGTATACCGAAGTCAATGCGATGTTTGGAAATCTAGTAAAAGTAACCCCTTCGTCAAAAGTAGTAGGAGATATGGCTATTTTTATGGTGACTAATAATTTAACCCCTGAAGGTGTAATGGAAAACGGGGAAGAAATTTCATTTCCAGATTCGGTAATTGATTTTTTTAAAGGAGACTTAGGTCAACCCGTAGGTGGATTTCCAAAAAAACTCCAGAAAATAATTTTAAAAAATCAGAAACCTTTTAAAAACAGACCAAATGCACATTTAGAACCCATTGATTTTGATATTGCTTTAGAGGATTTCAAAAAGAAATATCAAAAAGGTTTCAGCAGAGCTATAGAGTTTGAAGATTTTTTATCATACCTATTGTATCCAAGAGTCTTTGACCAAGCTCATGAAAATTATAAAAAGTTTGGTAATCTAGCCATCCTCCCTACACTCAATTTCTTTTACGGAATGAAAATACAAGAGGAAACTCTTATTGAATTAGAACCTGGAAAAGTAATTATCGTAAAATTATTATCGGTGAGCAATCCAAATGAGAATGGAATTAGAACCGTATTTTTTAAAATAAACGGTGAAAATAAAATGATAGAAGTACTGGATAAAAAATTAAATATCAGTAAAGTAGAAAACATAAAAGCTGATGAAAACAACATCGATGAAATTGGTTCTCCGCTACAAGGTTTACTTTACAAAGTACTTGTTAAAAAGGGACAAGAAGTAAAAGAAAATGATCCGCTATTTATTATTGAAGCCATGAAAATGGAAACAACGGTAACTGCAATTCGAGATTGTAAAGTTAAATCCATAACCCTTAAGAAAGATAAAATGGTGATGCAAGATGATTTGGTTTTAAGTGTGGAATAAAAATATGTATTCCTTGAGTATTTTTATATCACATCTTTAATATTAGTAGTATTTTTATAATCTTAAAACGGCTTCGTAGTTCAACTGGATAGAATATCAGATTTCGGCTCTGAGGGTTGGAGGTTCGAATCCTCTCGAGGTCACGAATAAATAGTGCAATTAAGAAAAAACGCCAAGCTTGCTTGAGCGTTTTTTTGTTTGCGCTATTTTCAAAGCGGAGCTTTGTGGGATCAGCGCAGCTAATCCTTAATAGTATTGCATGTTTTAATTTTCAAAGCGGAGCGCTTACAGGAAAAACCATCCTGCCGAGGTTACTAAATCGGAGAATTGATTCACTGGAATTGGTTCTCCTTCTTTTATGTTTGAGATTTCTTTCAATAAAATGGGGATTGACTCAAAAATAGCGTTCACTTTGGGGTTCGAACTCGGTCGTTTAACTTGTCATAACCTATTTTTGATGGAAATTGAAGGTTTTATTTAAAATTGAGTTATTTTAGGTTTACTCATAACTATTTATATATTTTTAATTTCTTCTTTTCCATTACTATGTAGGGCAAATCTTCCTTTATCTCTAGCATGAACTACTTCTTTTTCAGTCCATGGCCATCCACCAAATTGAGTTTTACTATAATCACTCATAGCTTCTCTAATTTCTTCTTGAGTATTCATTACAAAAGGACCGTGTTGTGCTACTGGCTCTCCAATTGGTTTTCCCTCAAGAATTAAAAAGTAAGCATCTTCATTCCCGTTCTGAATTACTATATTTTCACTTGCCTCAAGTTCTATTATATGCTTAGATGAAATTGTTTTACCTTCTAGTCTAATCGTATCTCCTTTATAAAAGAAAACAGAGCGATTGGCTTCACTATTTGTTATGGGTAAAATCCAATTGGAACCAGCTTCCATCTTTATGGTGTATACACCAACTGAATTGTTTGTGTTTGCAGCCCAAGAATCAGGATTAGGTTCTAAAGCATCAATTGTATCTATTTTCCCTGCAATAACCTTAATTGAGGTTGTTCTGTTTAATTCATCTTTATAATTAATTACAGGAATATTCTCGTTCCATAACATTTTGAAATGTGGTTCTACCATTTTTGAGACTTTAGGTAAGTTCAACCATATTTGGAAAATTTCCAATGGATTCCCTTTATCTTCATTGATTAGAGGAAACATCTCAGAATGTTGAATGCCTTTTCCTGCAGTCATCCATTGGACATCACCAGCCTTAAACCGACCAGCTGCACCAAGAGAGTCAGAATGATCTACAACTCCTTCTTTATTAATGGTAATGGTTTCAAATCCTCTGTGCGGATGATAAGGGAAACCTGGAATATTACTACCATGATACATTCTCCAACCGTTTTTTATAACAAAATCTTGACCAATATTTCTACCTATTAACTCTTCAGAATTTACCCCCATTTCAGAGTTTCCCATTGGGTATTCATCTCTATGATAAGCACAAAATAAAAATGGATCTTGAGTTTCCCAAGGAAAGCCTAGTGGCTTTATTTTTTTTATTGATGATTTATTCATTTCTTCAGATTTAAAGAATTCACGATATTACGTAATAATATCTGGATTAATTTGAGAGCATTTTTTTTACAATTCCAGAAATAGTTTTACCATCTGCTTTTCCTGCTAGTTGACTATTAATTAATCCCATAACCTTACCCATATCTTTCATAGAGTTTGCTCCAGTTTTACTAATTATTTCAACTACCACTATTTCAACCTCATTTTCACTCATTTGTTTGGGTAAAAATCGTGAAATAATCTCAGCTTGTTCTAATTCTGGTATTGCCAAATCTTCTCTATTCTGTTCTGAAAAAATGGAAGCACTATCCTTTCGTTGTTTTACTAATTTTTGCAATATTTTATTTTCATCTATTTCATTTAATTCAGACAAAGACCCGCTAGTTTTCAATAAAATTAATTCAGCTTTAACGGCACGCATTGCTGCTAAAGCTTGTTGATTTTTTTCTTTCATTGCAGTTTTTATTGCTTCCATTATTTTTTTTTCTAAGCTCATAATTTCTTGTATTTAATAATTTCAAAGGTAGTTAAATTTCTATTATTTGCTTTATTTCAAAAAAACCAAAACATAAAATATCAGCATGAAAAAAGTCCAAGAACAACTATTGTTATCCTCAGACTTTTAGTTTAAAAAACCATTATATTAATCTACATTGTCATGTAAAAAAGAATTATTAGACCGCAAATCTAATTCATTATCATCATCTGTATTTACTGAAGTTCTTGACAAGTTAGATTCTTGATTTGATGTTTTGTCTAATTCTATACCCATACGTTTATAAGCCGGTTGCTTTTCAATTTCATCAATATGAGAAGGCTTGTTATTAAACTTATAATTAAACTCTTTCATTTGTCTTTTTCTAATTTCGGTACGTTCACTTAACAATTTAGAAATTGGCGTATTTAAAGGATCTTCTGGTTCATTTTCTTCTTTATTAATTCGTTCCGGAACAGCTATAATTCTAGTTTCGAAAACAATTTCTTCATCACTAATTTCATCTTCAAGCGCTAATGGTTTAGCTTCATTTAAATGATCTTCTACTTCTTGATAGTTATCTAAACTATAGGTGATAGTTTGCTCTTTAGTAACTTCGGTAATAGGAGCTACTTCGATATGATCATTCACTTCAATTTCTTCAACACTAGAAGTCATTGTTTCCAATTTTATTCCAGCTTTATGATATTGTTTTTTTGTTTCAAAAGTCTCTTCAGAAGCAGTGTTCACTTCTAAATCAAACATTAATATTTGCTCCTCAGGAGACTCAATATTTATATTTACTTCGGTAAATTCATCTTCAATAGTTTCTTCTAATTTTGAATCTACAATAATAAAATCTTCAACATTAATCTCATTAATAGTTACTTCTTCAAATTCAGCCAAATGATGAATGTCAATTTCTTCACAATTAACTTCAATGTTTTTTAATAAATCAGATGTTTCAATGCAATCCTTAAATGGAATGGATTTTTTTGGAATAGCAACTTCTTTAACTTCTTCAAAAAGAGAATGTCTAATTATTGGCTCTTCCATTTTATTTGTAATTGGTTCATTAGAAATTAAACCAATATTAAATTCATTTTTATCAGAAACTAAAACTTGTTCTGCTCGCTGTTCATCGTCAAGAATATGAATTACTTTTTTAGACTCTGTATTTACAATATCATTTTGTTGTTCTACATTAAACCCTGTAGCAATAACTGTAATAGCAATACTATCTTCCAAAGATTCATCATCACCAACACCCATAATAATATTAGCACCATGTCCAGCCTCACTCTGGATAAAGTCACTAATTTCACCAATTTCATCAATAGTAATTTCTTCTAGCCCAGAAACAATTAACAACAACACATTTGTAGCTCCTTTAATTTTGTTGTCATTTAATAATGGAGAATCCAATGCTTTTGAAATTGCTTCGGAAGCTCTATTAGTTCCGCTTGCACTAGCACTACCCATAATCGCAGTTCCACTATTTGAAAGTACTGTTTTCGCGTCACGTAAATCAATATTTTGTGTATAATGATGCGTAATTACTTCTGCAATTCCTCTAGCCGCAGTTGCTAACACTTCATCTGCTTTAGAGAATCCAGCTTTAAAACCTAGGTTCCCGTAAACATCCCGTAACTTATTGTTATTAATTACTATAAGAGAATCAACATTATCTCTTAACCTTTCCACCCCAATATTTGCTTGTTGGTTTCTCATTTTACCTTCAAACTCAAAAGGTATTGTTACAATCCCAACAGTTAGGATATTTAAATCCTTAGCCATTTTAGCAATAATAGGTGCTGCACCTGTTCCAGTACCACCCCCCATTCCAGCTGTTATAAACAACATTTTAGTATTTGTTGTAAGCATCGCTTTAATATCTTCCATACTTTCAACAGCAGACTGCTCTCCTATTTCAGGGTTTGCACCAGCTCCTAAACCTTCGGTTAATGTAACACCCAATTGAATTTTATTAGGTACAGGGCTGCTATCTAAAGCTTGAGAGTCTGTGTTACAAATAACAAAATCTACACCGTTTATTCCTTGACTAAACATGTGATTGATTGCATTGCTACCACCTCCACCAACTCCAATGACTTTGATTACATTGGATTGGTTTTTTGGCATATCGAACTGAAAACTGTCCATTTGTTTGTTACTACTCATAATTTTATTTTTGTGAGGTTGTGTTAGTTTGTTTTATTATGATGTCTTAAATATTTATTATTCTGCGTTATCTAAAAAATCTTTTAGGTTTTCTACCCATTTATCGAAAAATCCTTGCCGTTTTGGTTTTAGTTTTTCTTCAATCTCTTTATCTAATTCTTCATTAGTTAGAGGTTCCAATTCTTTATTTATTATTTCTTCATCTTCAACTTCATTTATTTTGTTATTCTCCAATCCATTTAAAACCAATCCAACTGCAGTTGCATACATCGGACTTGTAACTTCACTATCACTATCGCCTGCCATATGTTCATTAGGAAAACCAACACGAGTATCCATTCCTGTAATATACTCCACTAATTGTTTTAAATGTTTTAATTGAGCTCCTCCTCCTGTTAATACAATCCCCGCTATTAGTTTTTTCTTTTGATCTTCGTGACCATAATTTTTAATTTCTAGATAAACTTGTTCAACGATCTCAATTACCCTAGCATGAATTATTTTGGAAAGGTTTTTAAGCGAAATTTCTTTAGGTTCTCTTCCTCTTAATCCAGGTATAGAAACAATTTCATTGTCTTTATTTTCTCCTGGCCAAGCTGATCCAAATTTAATTTTAAGCAATTCTGCTTGCTTTTCAATGATGGAGCAACCCTCTTTAATATCTTCAGTTATAACATTTCCCCCAAAAGGAATTACTGCAGTATGTCTAATAATTCCATCTTTAAATATGGCCAAATCTGTTGTTCCTCCACCAATATCTATCAATGCAACACCTGCCTCTTTTTCTTCAATTCCCAATACTGCATTTGCTGAGGCTAACGGCTCTAATGTAATCCCAGAAAGTGTTAAACCAGAACTTTTAATACATCTCCCAATATTTCTAATGGAAGTCACTTGGCCCACTACTACGTGAAAATTAGCCTCTAATCTTCCTCCATACATACCTATTGGTTCTTTGATTTCATTTTGTCCATCAACTTTAAAATCTTGTGGAAGTACATGAATTATTTCTTCTCCAGGTAACATCACTAATTTATGAACTTGATTACACAGATTTTCAATATCAAGCTCATCAATTACAATATCACTATCTTTTCTGGTGATGTAATCGCTATGTTGTAAACTTCTAATATGTTGCCCTGCAATTCCTACTATTACATCATAAATTTTCATTCCTGAAGAAGTTTCTGCATCTTGGACTGCTTGTTGAATTGACTGAATGGTTTGTGTTATATTATTTACAACTCCACGATGAACTCCTAAACTTTTAGATTTTCCAAGACCTAAAATCTCAAGTTTACCATATTCATTGTACTTACCAATCATGGCGACAATCTTGGTTGTACCAATATCTAATCCAACTGCTATTTTATTATCCTCCATTTGTTTCCTTTTTTGTAGCTACAACTTGATTTTTAAATTTTAAATTAATCAAACTATAAGTATCAAGTAAACTATCATTCTTAGTTAGTTTGTAAAAAGCTTTAAATTTTTGAAACTTAGTTTCTATATCCTTAGATTTTCCAAAAAGCACTTTAAATTGATTCTTTCGAATTCTTAAAAATACATCTCCTTCAGTTGTAACATCCAAACCAACAACGTATTCCTTCATAAATTCATCATTAGTTATTTTTTTAACTAATTTTGTTACTTCTATGTATTGATTTTCTGAAATTCCAGTAACAATTGGAACTCTTGCTGAATGAACTGCTGACAAAGGCATGTTCTTTCCGTCTTCATCCAAATAAAAATTTGGAATTCCCTCAACTCTAGCTATGGGTCTTCTTTGTATAACTTTTGCTCCTAAAACCCCATTAACTGTAACGTAAATATCTGCATTTTTAATCATAGGGTTTTCTGACAATCTTTTTTCCATCTTATTCAAATCTAAAGTTTCTTTACCTATGCTCGTAACACTGTCTTTATTTTGTATTAACAATTTATTAACCATATTTTCAGTGATAAATAACCGTTTTTCATCTTTAAATTCTATATCAATTTTAGTGATTTTTCTGACTTCATTTCTTTGTTTACTGAAACCAAACATAAAAACGATTAAACTCGCAATAACTAAAAATTTTATGATGCCCCAGTTAATCTTCATCTTTTAAATGTTTTGTTACAGACTCTACTTCAACTCCAATATCCCCAGCGCCTACCATTAATTTAACTTTACAATTAGATTTCTTAACTTCTATTGAAAGGTCTTCTTTAGTAACTATTTTTTTATTGCTATTTTCTATTTTATCAAGTAGCCATTGCGAAGAAACCCCTTCAATTGGTTTTTCTCTTGCAGGATATATTTCTAACAATATTACTTCATCAAAACGAGATAAACTTTTTGCAAATTCATTTCCAAAATCCTTGGTACGAGAAAATAAATGCGGCTGAAAAACAATTAACTTTTTATTTTGAGGATACATTTCAGTAACAGCTTGATGTAACGCGTTGATTTCGGTAGGATGATGCGCATAATCATCAATTAATACTAAATTTTTAGTTCTTATTTTATAAGAAAATCTTCTTTTTACTCCTTTAAAGTCCTTTAAAGCTTTGGACAGGCAATCGATTGGGGAACCTGCTAAAATTGCCATACCTAAAGCAGTAAGAGCATTAAACATATTATGACGACCTGGTAAATGGAATTGTAAATCTTTAATTTCTTCAGAAGGTGTTTTTAAATCAAAAACATAACTCCCTTCTTCTATCCTAACATTTCTAGCTTCAAAATCTGCATTTTCAGTTGCAGAAACTGTTTTCCCTTCTAATGGAAGTCCCTTTTTAAATAATAAATTATTAGAATCTGGAACTAACTTTGAAAACTCAATAAAAGTCTTTTCTAATGCTGAAGTGGTACCATAAATATCTAAATGATCCGCATCCATTGAGGTAATACAAGCTATGGTCGGTTTTAAATGAAGAAAAGAGCGATCAAATTCATCCGCTTCTACTACCATTATTTCACTTCCTTTATAAATAAGATTTGAGTTGTAATTTTCAGTCACACCTCCTAAAAATGCAGTTACCGGCATATTGCAACTTGCAAGTAAATGACCTAAAATAGCTGAAGTGGTAGTTTTTCCATGGGTTCCGGCAACCGCTAAACAAATGCTATTTTTGGATATTTCTCCAAGTAATTCTGAACGCTTCATAATACTATATTCTTTAGCGTTTAACCAAGAAATAATTTTATTATTTTTGGGTATTGCTGGTGTACAGACGATAAGCGTATTTTTATTTTTCTGGATTAGTTCTGGAATCAAGGAAACTTCATCTTTAAATTGAATAGTAATTCCTTCATGAATCAACGTATTTGTAATTTCTGAAGGAGTCTTATCATAACCAAAAACTTTTTTACCTTGTAAATTAAAGTATCGAGCCAATGCACTCATACCGATACCCCCAATACCTACAAAATAAAAATTCTCTATGTTTTTAATACTACTCATTTAATTAATGAATCTTTGCTTCTTTTAATAATTTCTCTATCTCTTCAACTATTTCTTTTGTTGCGTTTGGTTTCCCTAATGCTTTACAATTTTTCGATAATTGTAATTGATTTTCTTCTGAACTAAATAATTTATAAAATTCATCTTCAAATTGTATTTCTAAATCTTTTTCAGCAATTAAAATTGCAGCTTCTTTACTGCTAATAGATTTTGCATTTTTTATTTGATGATCTTCTGACACATTTGGTGAAGGAATAAATACAACAGGTTTTCCCACCAAACATAATTCTGAAACTGACAATGCACCTGCCCTAGAAATTATAAAATCGGAAGCTGCATAGGCCAAATCCATTCTATTTAAAAAAGCATGAACCTGCACATTTACATTTCCCTTTTCTTTATAAGATTCAAAATAATAACTACCGCATTGCCAAATGATTTGTAAATTTAATTTTGAGAAAAAATCTAAAGATGAATTGATCAAAGCATTGATTCTTCTTGCACCTAAACTTCCTCCTAAAACTAGGAGTGTCTTTTTCTGAGAATCTAGCTTAAAAAACGAAAGAGATTCTTTCCGTTTTTTAGAAATATCTAACAAATCTTGTCTTACTGGATTACCCGTTAATCTAATTTTTTCAGAAGGAAAATAGTGTTCCATACCATCGTAAGCAACACATATTTTTTTCACCTTAGCACTTAGCCATTTATTAGTGATTCCAGCATAAGAATTTTGTTCTTGGATCAAACACGGAATTCCTTTATTGGAAGCTACTTTTAATAATGGTGCACTTGCATATCCTCCAGTTCCAATTGCTATATCGGGTTGAAATGATTTTATTATTTTTCTAGATTCCCATAAACTTGAAATAAGTTTTAAAGGAAATATTAAATTTTTTAAAGAGAAGCTTCGTTGAAATCCAGAAATCCAAAGTCCTTTTATAGTATAACCCGATTCCGGAACTTTATCCATTTCCATTCTATCTTTGGCTCCAACAAATAGAAATTTAGCATCTGGATATCGCGATTTTAACTCATTCGCTATAGCAACTGCTGGATAGATATGACCTCCAGTTCCTCCACCTGATATGATAAATTTATATGGCTTCACTTAATATATCTAAAGGGTTTTCTTCTTGATTTTCAGTTTTTACAACTTCTCTTTTTGCACTAACACTTAATACCATTCCAATAGCCAAACAAGTCATCCAAATAGATGATCCACCACTGCTAATAAGTGGTAAAGTTTGGCCTGTAACCGGAAATATTTCTACAGCAACCGCCATATTTATCAACGCTACAAATACGATTGGCAACCCTACTCCTATAACTAATAATTTTCCAAATACTGTTTCTGCTTTATGTGCTACAATTACAAACCTAAATAGGAGTAACATATACAAAAACATTAAAAATAACGAACCTACAAGTCCAAATTCTTCCACAATTATTGCGTAAATAAAATCGGAAGAAGATTGCGGCAAAAAGTTTTTCTGAATACTTTTTCCCGGACCTAATCCTGTAATACCTCCTGAAGCAATTGCAATTTTTGCTTTTTCAATTTGATAATCTGCTTCCGTTTCTTCGCCATCCGTAAAATTATCAATCCTACTCATCCACGTATCAACTCTATTAGGAAACAAACCAGGAAATGCTTTAGCTGAAACAACAAATAATGTTAGAAAGAAAGCGCCTGCAAACAAAATTATTGATAAGTACTTTATTGGATAACCTCCTATAAAAACCAATACCGAGAGCATAGAAAAAATAATTGCTGCTGTAGAAAAATTAGCAGGTAATATTAATGCTAATACTAGAAAAATAGGAACCCAAAGAGGTAATATTGTTTCTTTAAATATAATCGTTTTATCTTTTATTCTTGCTAAATATCGCGCTACATACGTTAACAATACCACAGAAGCAAGTGTTGAACTTTGAAAAGTAAACCCAACAAATGGTATGCGTATCCAACGACTAGCATTTGCACCTTCAATAGTGGTTCCTTGTGTTATTGTTACAACTAACAAAATCAGTGCTATGGGTAATGCTATAACAGATAAGCCTTTAAAATAATGATAGGGAACTTTATGCACTCCATATAAAATTACAAATCCCAAAACCAAATGTGCAAAATGTTTTAAAAGAAATTTTAGTGTATTTCCATCTCCATATAAATATGCCAAATTACTACTGGAGCTATACACTGGTAAAAATGAAAATAATGCTAACAAAGAGACAACAGCCCAAATAGTCTTATCTCCTTTTATATGTTGAAATACATTTTTCATTTTAAAATCTTAACTAATTAAAATATAATTATAGATTACGTACTGCATTTTTAAATTGTCTTCCTCTATCCTCATAGTCTTCAAATAAATCGAAACTAGCACAAGCAGGCGATAACAATACTGCATCACCTCTTTTAGAAAGTCGGTAAGCAACCTTAACAGCATCTTCCATCGAATGAGTTTCTACCATTATATCAACTACATTTCCAAAAGCTCTTATTATTTTATCATTATTAACACCCAAGCAAATAATTGCTTTTACTTTTTCGTTAACCAGCGGAAATAGCTCGCTGTAATCATTTCCTTTATCAACACCGCCTACAATCCAAACAGTGGGAGCCTCCATACTATCTAAAGCGTAAAATGTTGCATTTACATTGGTACCCTTAGAATCATTAATGTATTTAACATTGTTTATTTTTAATACGTTTTCTAAACGGTGCTCTACTCCTTGAAAGTTTTCTAAACTTCTTCTAATTGTTTCTTTTCTAATGCTTAGTAACTTCGAAACGGTTGAAGCAGCCATTGCATTTTTTGTATTGTGTTCTCCTTGTAATCCTAGTTTTGAGATTGGCATAGTAAATGGGTTGTTATCTATTGTTATTATTATTTCGTTATTTTTTATATATGCACCTTTTTCTAATTCTTTTTTTACTGAAAAAGGCAGTAATTGAGATTTAATTGTTTTTTTTGAAATCCATTCATTTATCTTATCATCATCTGCATCATAAATAAAATAATCATCCTTTGTTTGATTCATTACAATCCTAAATTTTGAATCTATATATGCATCATAATCGCTTTCATATCTATCTAAATGATCTGGTGATAGATTCGTTAAAACTGCAATGTGTGGAACAAAATCTTTAATTCCATCTAACTGAAAACTGCTTAATTCCAACACATACTCTTCAAAGTTTTCGGCTGCCACTAACTCAGCAAAACTTTTACCAATATTCCCAGCTAAGGCAACATTTTTTCCTGCATCTTTTAAAATTTGATACGTCATAGTTGCTACGGTAGTTTTACCATTACTCCCTGTAATACCAATTAATGTTGCAGTAGTATATTTTGCTGCAAATTCAATTTCAGAAATAACAGCTACTCCTTTTTCTTTCAACTTCAACACAATTAGAGCATTATCTGGAATACCAGGGCTTTTCATTACCAAATCTGCTGAAAGAATTACAGTTTCTGAATGAACTTCTTCTTCCCACTTAATCTCCTGATGTAAAAGAACTTGTTTATAATTATTTTTAATTTTTCCATAGTCCGAAACAAACACTTCAAACCCTTCTTTTTTTCCTAAAATAGCCGTTCCTACTCCACTTTCCCCTGCTCCTAGTATGACTAATTTTAATTTTTTATTCACTTTTATTCTTTCTATCTTTTATCTCCTTATCTAATTTTCAAAGTAGCAATTGTTAGAATCGCTAAAAATATTCCAACAATCCAGAATCGTGTGACAATTTTACTTTCGTGAAAACCTGATTTTTGATAATGATGATGGAGTGGTGACATTTTAAATATTCGCCTTCCTTCTCCAAATTTCTTTTTAGTGTATTTAAACCATCCTACCTGCATCACAACTGATAGATTTTCCATTAGAAAAATTCCACATAAAATTGGAATTAGCCATTCTTTACGAATTGCGATTGCAATTACTGCTATAATTCCTCCGATGGTTAAACTCCCTGTATCACCCATAAAAACTTGAGCCGGATACGTGTTATACCAAAGAAAACCAATTAAGGCTCCAACAAAAGACATGATAAAAATAGAAAGCTCTCCAGTATTAGGGATATACATAATATTGAGGTAATCCGAAAAAATAACATTTCCAGAAACCCAAGCAAACAGTGCCAACGTAACTCCAATTATTGCTGAAGTACCAGCAGCTAAACCGTCGATTCCATCAGTAAGATTGGCGCCATTAGACACTGCAGTAATGATAAATATTATTATAGGAATAAAAATCAACCATACATAATCCTTAGCTTCTTCTCCTGCCCAACTAATTAAGCTTTCGTAATTAAATTCGTTTTTCTTTACAAAAGGAATGGTTGTTAATAAGGTTTTTTCTGCAGGATAAAACTCAGGAATTCTATTTTCTGAAACATTTTCAATAGAATTTGTAGTAGCTACCTTTTGCCTTTTCACAGTTATATCACTATGAAAATACATGGTAGTACCCACTATAATTCCTAATCCAACCTGCCCTATAACTTTAAACTTCCCTGAAAGACCTTCTTTATTTTTTTTGAATATTTTTATATAATCATCTATAAAGCCGATAATTCCCATCCAAACAGTTGTAACTAATAATAATATCACATAAATGTTCCCAAGTTTTGCAAAAAGCAACACTGGAATTATAGTTGCTAAAATGATAATAATTCCGCCCATAGTAGGCGTTCCAGCTTTTTCACTTTGCCCATCTAGACCAAGATCACGTACGGTTTCACCAACTTGCTGTTTTCTTAAAAAGTTAATAATTTTTTTTCCATAAATAATTGCTATTAATAATGAAAATATGACCGCCAATGCAGCTCTAAAAGTTAAAAACTGAAAGAGTCCTGCACCTGGAAAATGGTATGTTTTTTCTAAATAGTCAAATAGATAATACAGCATAAATTATTTATTTAGGGCTTTTAATAATTCATTTATAATTTTAAAGTCATCAAAATCGAATCGTTCGCCTTTTATTTCTTGATAAGTTTCATGACCCTTACCAGCAATTAGAATGATATCACCTTCGTTCGCTAACTGACAAGCCGTTTTAATCGCTTGTTTCCTATCTGAAATAGAGATTGTTTTACTAAAATATTCTCCAGGAACTCCTTTTTCTATAGAATCAATTATAGCTAATGGGTTTTCGCTTCTTGGGTTATCACTTGTAAAAATTACTTTGGTACTTAGTGTCGCTGCAATAGCGCCCATTTTTGGTCTTTTAGTAATATCTCTGTCTCCACCACAACCAACTACAGTAATTAATTCTTCATTTTTAGTTCGGATTGTATTAATAGTTTCTAATACATTTTTTAAAGCATCAGGAGTGTGAGCATAATCAACAATTACAGTTATATTCTTTTTAGAAATTAAATATTGAAACCTACCATCAACACTTTCAAGCTCACTCATTAATTGCAACGTATTTAAGTTTTTCAATCCTAATAAATCGGCTGCTCCATAAATTGCTAATAAATTATAAGCATTAAAACTCCCTATAAGCTTCACCCATAATTCTTGATTATTTATTTTTAATAACAATCCATTAAATTGATTCTCTAAAATCTGAGCCTTATAATCTGCTATCGATTTTAATGCATATGTATGTTTTTTAGCATTGGTATTTTGAAGCATTACCTTGCCATTCTTATCATCGCTATTTGTTAATGCAAAAGCTGTTTTAGGGAGTTGATCAAAAAACGCTTTCTTAACATCTCTATAGGTAGCAAAGTCATTATGATAATCTAAATGGTCGTGAGACAAATTGGTAAATATTCCTCCTTCAAATTTTAATCCTTCCGTTCGCTTTTGATGTATACCGTGAGAACTAACCTCCATAAAACAGAACTCCACACCTTCTTCTACCATTTTTTTTAAATACATATTGATAGTCAAAGAATCTGGCGTAGTATGAGTAGCATTGTATTGTTTATGATCTACCATGATTTTCACAGTAGAAAGCAATCCTACTTTATAACCCGCTTTTTTAAATAATTGAAATAATAAAGAAGTGATAGTAGTTTTACCATTGGTTCCTGTTACTCCAATTAACTTTAAATTGTCTGAAGGATTCCCATAATAATTGGCTGCTAAAACAGATAATGCCTTATGTGAATCAGCTACTTGCACATAGGTTATTCCATTGATTATTTCTTCAGGAATTACTTCACAAATTATTACTAAAGCTCCGAGATTTGTTGCATTTTTTATGAAATTATGACCGTCAGATAACACCCCCCTAATTGCAATAAAAACATCGTTGAGCTGAATCTTTCTAGAATCAAATTCAATATTTCTAATTGCTACAGAAGTATTTCCTATCACTTTATTGATAGTTACTTTATACAATATATCTTTAAGCTCTATCATGATAATTTGAGCGTAATTAGTTTTCCTTTTTCTATTTTTACACCTGTTTTTAGTGATTGTTTTGCTACTGTCCCATTTCCAACTAATCTAACCTCTAATCCAATATTTTCTAATAATGAAACCGCATCCATACCAGCCATACCTATCACATTTGGAATTTTTAAAAACTCTTTCTGAACTTTTGTGTAGTAGGATTCATAGTCATTAACTACCAAAATATCTTTGGATTCTATATCAGATACTTCCGTAACTAATGGAGAAACTGTAAATATTTTTTGAGCGATACGTTTGAACACTGGCCCTGAAACATCAGCACCAAAATATCCTTTTTTTGTGCTCGGTTTATGTATAATAACAATGCAAGAATACTTTGGTTTATCAACTGGAAAGTAACCTGCAAAAGAAGAAATATATCTTTTATTTTCCTTCCAATCTGGCATCCAATATTCGGTTTGTGCAGTACCTGTTTTTCCTGCCATTGAGAAGTATGGTGAATACAATCTTTTTCCAGTTCCTCTTTCTACAATGTTTTTTAATATATCTTGAATTTCAGAAATGGTTTCTTTAGATGCTAATTTTGGGTTAGTCACTTCCTTTTCAAAAGTTACAATTGCTTGATTCCAAGCACGAACCTCTCGTATAAACCTTGGTTTTACCATTACACCATTATTAGCAATAGCATTATAAAAATTAAGTGTTTGTAATGGAGTCAAACTTAAGTTATATCCATACGCCATAGATGGCAAGGCATTTTTACTCCATTTTGAATGACCTGGTTGTGGTATCATAGGCTTCCCTTCTCCTTTAATTGGAATCCCAATTGTATCGGCTAGTCTGAAGGATTTAATTCTATCAACAAACAGGTTAGGGTTATCTTTATAACCTTCATCAATGATAGTTGCCAAACCAATATTTGAAGAGACTTCCAATGCTTTGGCTGCAGAAATCTCACCATATCCACCTCTATGAGAGTCAAAAATTCTTCTACCGTAAAAAGTTTTAACACCTTTTTTAGTATCAACAACAGTACTAGTATCAATTATTTCATCTTCTAAGGCAGCCATCAAAGCAGCAACTTTAAATGTAGACCCTGGCTCATGAGATTCTCCTACAGCATAATTTACTTTCTCATAATAAGTGCCTTTACTGGTTCTTCCTAAATTTGAAACAGCCTTAATTTCACCTGTAGCAACTTCCATAACAATCACACAACCATGTTCCGCTTCATAATACTCCAATTGCTTTAACAGCGAATGATGAGCTATATCTTGAATATTTACATTGATAGTAGTTATGATATCATACCCATCTACTGGTTCCACTTCATTTTCATCAAAAACAGGTTTCCATTGACCTTTTGCAATTTTTTGTTTTAAGCGTTTACCGTCTTTTCCTCTTAAATATTTATCGTAGGCTCCTTCTAATCCAATATTATAGACTCCAATTGTTCCTTTTTTTTCATTACCCACCAAACGTTCTGCTACTTTCCCAATAGGATGTTCTCTAACATTGGTTTGTTTTACAATTAACCCTCCTTTATAAGGCCCTAATTTTAATAATGGAAAATATTTTGTTTTTATATACTCTGAATAACCCAAATTTTTAGCCACAAGCATGTACCTATTTTTATTAATTCTTGCCTTTTTAAACTTGCTTACATAATAAGATGATGGTTTACCAAACATCGCAGATAACTCTTTTGCAAGAGCAGGAAGGTATTCTTTAAAGTTTGCCGCAGAAACCGTTACCGCATCAAAGCGTATTTCGTATTTAGGAACAGATGTAGCAAGTAAACTACCATCATCTGCATAAATATTACCTCTACTTGAAGGGATCACCCAATTCTTTACGGTATTTTTTTTCGCTAAGTCTCGATATTTTTCACCATCAACAAATTGTATATTGATAATTTTAACAGCAATTAGTATCGCAAAGAGTAACATACCTCCAGCGATAAAATATAAGCGGTTTAATATGTTTTTCTCTGTTGTAGACAACTGCTAATCTTTTCTTGTTATTATTATTTTCTGAGGCGGAGTTTCTGAAGGGGTTAAGCCTTTCTTTGCCATAGCTGAAATTATTTTTGTTTCCATTTTTGCTTGCATCAAGATCATTCTAATATCTACATATTCACTTTTTATTTCTTTTACTTCATTACTTAATTGTGCAATTCTGTAAACCTTTTTATCTGCTCGATGCGAACTTGCTATCACTATTAAAGCTAACGCAGAAAGAAAAAAAATAAAACGCCAATTTTTAAAAGCATCATCGCTAATTAAAAATTTTCCCTTTAATAAATTATAAAATCCTTTTTTCATAACTTTTCGGCAACACGAAGCTTTGCACTTCTAGCTCTATTATTTTGTTTTATCTCTTCTTGTGTTGGAATTACAAACTTTCCTATTCTTTTAAATGGAACCGCTGCCTTTCCAAAAACATCTTTTTCTGGCTCTCCTTCAAAAAGGCCATTTCGCATAAAGCGTTTTACCAATCTATCTTCTAAAGAATGATATGACAATAAACTAAGCCTTCCTCCGGTCTTTAAAACTTCTTCCGCTTGTATTAAAAATTCTTTTAATGCCTCTAACTCTTGATTTACCTCAATTCGAATCGCTTGATAAATTTGAGCCAATACTTTATTTTCTCGATGTGTTGGCAAAAACCTGTTCAAGGCTTTTTTAAGTTCTTCGCTTGAAATAATTGGTGTTTCCTTACGTACTTCAACAATCAACCTTGCCATTCCCGCAGATGCTCTTAATTCTCCATATTGAAAAAGAACATTCTTTAGTTTTTCTTCAGAATATTTATTAATTACATCATAAGCAGAAAAAGCAGCATTCTGATTCATTCTCATATCTAAGTCTGCTTTAAATCGAGTTGAAAAACCTCGTTCAGCAACATTAAACTGATGAGATGAAACTCCAAAATCGCCCAATATTCCATCTACTTCTTTTATATTATGAAAACGCAAAAACCTCTTTAAATACCTGAAATTTTCATGAATCAACAAAAAACGAGGATCATCTATTGTGTTTTGCAATGCATCTTCATCTTGATCAAATGCAATCAACCTTCCATCTTCTCCCAATCTTTGTAATATTTCTCGAGAATGACCTCCTCCTCCAAAAGTCACATCTACATAAACCCCATTGGGCTGAATATTGAGACCCTCAACCGTTTCGGTTAGCAATACCGGTCTATGATACTCCATTATCTACATCGCTTACATCACCCATTACATCTTCAGCCAAATCAGCAAAGTCACTGGCCGCTTCATTAATAGCCTGTTCGTATTTATTTTTATCCCAAATTTCAATAATATTTATTGCAGAAGAAATCACTATTTCTTTATCTATTCCCGCAAAAGAAGACAGGTTTTTAGGAATTAATAATCTTCCTGCAGCATCTATTTCTATTGTTTTAACACCTGCAGTGAACCTTCTAATGAAATCATTATTTTTTCTATTAAACCGATTCAGTTTTCCCATTTTCTCCATCAACAATCTCCATTCCTCCATGGGATACAATTCTAGACAAGGCTGAAACACAGCTCTTTTTATAACAAAGCCCTGTGTTGAAACAGGAGTTATTTGCTTTTTTAAAGCAATAGGCACCATCACACGACCCTTAACATCAGCTTTACACTCGTATGTCCCAATCAAATTGAACATTAAGAAATTGTTTTAATAATTATAGATTCAAATATATAGAACTTTTACCACATTTTACCACTAATTACCACATTGTTAATAAGTTTTACCACTTCAGTATCAATAATTTATATATTTTTGAAATTCAGGTATTTGTGATTTATTAAAAGTTGAAAATAAAAATGCTTACTTTTGCCATTCATAATGCAATCCTTACTATGAACTATCAGTTAAAAAAAGAAGGAAAATTCACCTTTTCAGATACAGGAGAAGGTACCCCTATTATTATACTTCATGGACTTATGGGAGGCTTGAGTAATTTTGATGGTGTCACTAGTTTCTTTTCAGAAAAAGGATATCGGGTATTGATACCAGAATTGCCCATTTATAAAATGTCATTATTAAGAACCAATGTTAAGAATTTTTCTAAATACGTATCTAATTTTATTGATCATTTAGGTTTTAAAGAAGTTATCTTGTTAGGAAACTCACTTGGTGGACACATAGGCTTGTATTGCGCAAAATCTTTTCCTGAAAAAATTAAAGCATTAGTTATAACAGGAAGTTCAGGATTGTACGAAAGTGCTATGGGTGGATCTTTTCCAAAAAGAGGAGATTACGAATACATTAAGAAAAAAGCTGAAGATGTGTTTTATGATCCTGCAATTGCAACAAAAGAAATAGTTGATGAAGTTTTTGATTCTATAAATAATCGCAATAAGTTAATCAGAACTTTAGCAATTGCAAAAAGTGCCATACGACATAATATGGCTAAAGATTTACCTAAAATGAATACGCCAACTTGTATTATTTGGGGTAAAAATGACTTAGTAACTCCTCCAAAGGTCGCAGAGGAATTTGATGAATTATTACCAGATTCGGATTTATTTTGGATAGATAAATGTGGCCACGCAGCTATGATGGAGTATCCTGATAAATTTAACGAATTACTTTACGATTGGCTTTTAAAGCGAGGCTATTAGAGTAGTAAATCGTAAAAAACTTACCTTAAAAATTACCCCAATTATTTGGAGCAATAAATATGAAAATTAAATCTGCTGAATTTGTAATGAGCAATAGTGATGTTGCCAAATGCCCAAAGGAACCATTCCAAGAATATGCATTTATTGGAAGATCTAATGTTGGCAAGTCTTCTCTTATAAATATGCTAATGCAGAAAAAGAGCTTGGCAAAAACTTCTGGAAGACCCGGAAAAACACAACTTATCAATCATTTTTTAATTAATAAGAATTGGTTTTTGGTAGATTTACCTGGATATGGTTATGCTAAAGTATCTAAAAGTAGCAAGAGGGTTTTTCAGAAATTTATCACAGAATATTTTTCTAAAAGAGAGCAATTAGCTTTAGCATTTGTTTTAATTGATTGCAGGCATAAACCACAAAAAGTAGATTTAGAATTTATGCATTGGATGGGTGAAAACCAAGTGCCATTTTCTATTATTTTTACGAAACAAGACAAGGTAAAACCCAATGCTTTACTACGAGATATTGAATCATACAAAGAAAAAATGCTTGAAACTTGGGAAGAAATACCTAATTACTTTGTCACTTCCTCAAGTAATGGAACGGGTAGAGATGAAGTGTTAAACTATATAACAGAGATTAATACATTAATGGCTCAGCAAGAATAATTATTCTCCTTTTTTTATCTCCAATTTTTCAGCAAAATAATCACAAAAATCGCGCATTGTTGCAGTCATTTTCTCATCATTAGTTGCACGCTCAAAGGTATCAGACATTGCAGTTAATGTTTGGTGAAAAAATATTTTCATTTCGTCTAAAGGCATATCTTTTGTCCATAAATCTATTCGCAATGCTTCTTTAGCTTTATGATCCCAAACTGACATAAATATAGCTTTAGAGTCCATATTCTCAATACCTCCATCTTTGGCAGACCATTGTAGCTTTTCTGGTATTTTATTCTTGTCTAAGATTACATTTACGTTGATATCTGATCTGTGTTGTTTCGCCATTATTTTTTAGGTTTGTATTTAGATTTTTTAAATATTTCTTCTTCACTTAAAGTCAATAATTTATCAAGACCTACATTATTATTATCCATATATGATTTTACAATTTGCCAACCAATATAACGACCTACCATACCTGGAGATTCATTATCAATCTCTAAATAAAACTTAGAGAAGGGTGCTGGATTAATAAACCGAGAAACTAGTTTAGGATTGGTACTATATAAGTATTCATTTTCAACGAAGTTACGCCATACTTGAGTTTCATTTTCTTGGATCCATTTTAATTTTTCTTGTGAATATCCAATTTTAACTTCATCTGAAGCATTTGTTAACCATAAATCTTTTAAATATAAAATTCTTCCATAGTAGATCATTTGTGCTAAAAATGTTCTGCTTTGAATTTTTGGGGTATACAATTTAGAATATATAGATGCCACATCTGAAATTATTTGGGACTCCTTCATGTTTTCAACTACATAATTTGGAATACCTTTATAGAAAAAATGATCACTCCCTAAATAATTATCTAGGGAAATCACTAACATAGTATCTGAAATAAATATTTTATTCCTATAATCAACATCTGAATTTGCAGTCACTACTTTTGGCGTTGTAAAATTTGGAAAATAATATTTTATATGTTTAAAAAGGTCTTCTAAATCTGCTTTTAATTTATCATCAGATGAATATTTTTTCATCACCTCAACATATAATTGTTGCGTAAGAGAATCATTCATTTTAATTTCCCAAATAGTATCATGAAATTGTTTAGGAAAAAAAATAGGATAGCTTCTTTTTAATTTAGGAAGGTCATTTAAGTGAGCCGTTCCAAATAATGTATCAAATCTTAAAATTTGGACAGCTATTGGAACTGCATTAATATTCTTCTCTATGTTATTGTCCTTAGCACAACCATAGAGTAGAATAGCAATTATTAAAGCCAGATAAATTCTCATAAATAAATAATTAAAACTCTTTAACGTAAAAATATTTTTTAAATTTTACATTTTACGTAATTTGCGTTGCAAAGGTATTATTTAAAATCAACATTATGCACACAGAAAAAGTAGTAGATTTTATTGTTAATTGGCTTAAAGAATATGCTAAAAATGAAAAAATGAATGGGTTTGTGATTGGAATCAGTGGTGGTATTGATTCTGCTGTCACTTCTACTTTATGTGCGAAAACAGGATTACCAACGCTTTGTGTGGAAATGCCAATCCATCAAGCCGAAAACCAAATTTCTAGAGGTAAAGAACACATAAAACAACTTAAAAGAAAGTTCCCCAACGTTAGTGCTGCAAAATTTGATTTAACCACTGTATTTGAAGATTTTAAAAATCAAGATACCAACCCAAAAGATGTCAATACTTTAGATATATCTCTAGCAAACACTAGAGCACGCTTAAGAATGACTGCACTATATTATTATGCTGGATTAAAAAAATATTTAGTTGCAGGCACTGGTAATAAAGTGGAAGATTTTGGAATAGGCTTTTACACAAAATATGGAGATGGAGGTGTTGATTTAAGTCCTATTGCGGATCTTATGAAAAGTGAAGTTTATGCTTTAGGTATTTTATTAGGGGTGCCAAATACGATACAATCTGCGGCTCCAACTGACGGTTTATTTGGAGACAATAGAACCGATGAAGATCAAATTGGAGCTAGTTATGATGAACTAGAATGGGCAATGAAAATGAAAGAGCAGGGTAAAACTTCAAATGATTTTAAAAATAGAGAAAAAATAGTGTTTGACTTGTTTTTAAGATTAAATATCATCAATCAACATAAGATGATTCCTATACCAATTTGTAAAATACCGCAAAATCTTATAAAATTTCGTTCTTAATTTTTTAGCTTGTTTTAATTTAGTTAATTACAGCACTCTATTTAACTTATCAGAAAGTAATTTTTTAAGTGTAGTATATTCTAAAGTTTCTTTTAAAGTTTGTAATTTAAGAGTGTCATCTTCAAGAGTTTTAATTTTATTAGCCATTTCATTAATTTTTAATGAAATTAAATGCCTCCTTAAATTAAAAACAGTTTCACTTACCATTTGTGAAATGGATTGATGTTTGTCTTTTACATATATTTTTCTTCCCTCCCAATCATGCAACTCATGCCTTTCACTATCAAATAAAATATGAGTAATTAATTCTGCTTTTTGCTGAGGCAACTTACTAATCAATCTATCTATTTTAAAATCTTGGTTTTTATTAAAGTCATCAATTATATAATTGTATAATTCTTTAAAATCTTCATTTGCAAATTCTGTTTCATCTTCTTGAAGATCTAAATAAATTTTTTCAAATACCTTTGATTTAACCTTTTCTGAAGAATGAATGATTTCTCCTTTTTCATTTACTTCAATAGACATTTCTTCAAACTCTTCTTCTACAACACCATACACCAATAATAATTCAATTATTTTTTTTTCTAATTCAAATTGGGGATCTATACTTTTTACAGGTTGTTTTCCTGAAGATACAACATCAAAAGGAGTACTCTTTTTTTGTTGTTGTTTTTGAAAATCTTTTTTATCCTTTTTAAGGATTTGAGCTAAGGTATTATACAATATAGATTCATCTATATTCATAATTCTAGAACACTCTTGAATATATACTTCCTTTTTTATATCATCAGGAATCTTAGAGATACTCACCAAAATTTCATGAATTGTTTCTGCTCTTTTTATAGGATCTTTTTTTGTTTGAGAGACTAAAAGAGCTGCTTTGAAATTGATAAAGTCAGTAGCGTTGTCATCTAGATATAGTTTAAGACTCGCTAAGGTATTTTTTTTAGCAAAACTATCTGGATCTTCTCCTTCTGGGAAGGTACAAATCTTTACATTCATCCCTTGTTCAAGAATTAAATCTATTCCCCTAATAGATGCTCTAAGTCCTGCTTCATCTCCATCGTAAAGAACTGTAATGTTATTGGTAAGTCTACTTATTAATCGTATTTGGTTTGGAGTTAAAGCCGTACCTGACGAAGACACTACATTGGTGATACCAGTTTGGTTAAATTGTATCACATCTGTATAGCCTTCAACTAAATAGCAATTATCTTCTTTCGCAATTGCTTGTTTTGCTTGATAGATTCCATAAAGCACATCACTTTTGTGGTATATATCACTTTCTGGAGAATTTAAATACTTAGCAGCCTTTTTGTCATTTGTTAAAATTCTACCTCCAAAACCCAAAGTACGCCCACTCATACTTAGAATAGGAAATATAACTCGCCCTTTAAAACGATCAAATTGTTTCTCGCCTTTTATAATGGTAAGTCCAGTTTTTTCAAGAAATTCTAATTGATATCCTTTTTTTATAGCGGCATCTGTAAAAGCTCCCCATTGATCTAAAGAGTAACCTAATGAGAATTTTTGAATCGTTTCTAAAGTAAAACCACGCTCTTTAAAGTATGTGAGGCCAATTGCTTTTCCTTCTTCAATATTTAATAAGGTACTGTTAAAGTAATCTTTAGCATAGTCACTTACTATAAACAAGTTTTCCTTTTGTGATGCCTGTTCCTTTTCTTCGTCGGATCTTTCGGTTTCTTCAATTTCAATTCCATATTTATTAGCCAAATATTTAATAGCCTCTGGATAACTAAAATGCTCGTGCTCCATTAAAAAAGAAATAACACTACCTCCTTTTCCACTTGAAAAATCTTTCCATAATTGTTTAGCAGGAGAAACCATAAAGCTAGGCGTGCGCTCATCGCTAAAAGGGCTTAATCCTTTAAAATTGCTTCCCGATTTTTTTAAAACTACAAAATCACCAATCACCTCCTCTACGCGAGCAGTTTCAAATACATTGTCTATAGTTGTTTGTGAAATCATATTTAGATATCAAAGATGTGAATTTCTGCTTTAAAAAATAAATTTTTGTCACAAATATTTATCAACAAAAAAAGCTTTCAAGGCTGCGTATTATTTTTTTCTATCTATCACGAAATTAACCATTAATTCTAGCGAATCTTTATAAATTGAATCTGGATATTGTTGCAATATAGCAAGTGCTTTACTTTGGTATTGTTTCATGACAGAAACGGCATATTCTAATCCTCCTTTTGATTTAACAAATTGTATTAATTCCTTTACTCTAACTTTGTCGGTATTGTGATTTTTAAGAGCGTTGATGACCCATCTCTTTTCTTTATCCGAACAATTATTAAGAACATGAATTAAAGGCAGTGTCATTTTTTGCTCTTTAATATCTATTCCAGTCGGTTTTCCTATTTTTTCGGTTCCGTAATCAAAAAGATCATCTTTAATCTGAAAGGCCATTCCGATATACTCCCCAAATTCTCTCATCACTCCTACTTCTTCCTTTGTGGCCATTACAGATTGAGCTCCCATAGCGCAACATGCAGCAATTAATGTTGCTGTTTTTTTACGAATTATTTCGTAATAAACATCTTCTGTAATATTTAATTTTCTTGCTTTTTCAATTTGAAGAAGTTCCCCTTCACTCATCTCTCTTACTGCAACCGAGATGATTTTCAGCAAATCAAAATCATTATTATCAATAGATAATAATAAGCCTTTGGACAATAAAAAATCTCCAACTAAGACTGCAATTTTATTTTTCCACAATGCGTTTATTGAGAAAAAGCTTCTTCTTCGATTACTGCCATCTACCACATCATCGTGAACTAATGTAGCTGTATGTATTAATTCTATAACGGAAGCACCCCGATAAGTTCTATCGTTAACCTCTCCCTTGTTGCTCATCTTTGCTATTAAAAAAACAAACATCGGCCTCATTTGTTTACCTTTCCTATTCACAACATAATGTGTGATACGGTTTAACAAGGAAACTTTTGAATTCATAGAAAGTAAGAACTTTTTTTCAAAAAGCTCCATTTCATATTCAATAGGTAGTTTTATTTGCGCAACTGTTTTCATAGCATGCCCAAAAATAAGTTAATAAAAGCAATATAATTATAGAGCGAAGGGATATTTCGTAAATTTATTAATTGTTTCAAATGAGTCTATTCTATTGTTAATTAAGCTTTTCTAATCTAAATATAATAATAAATCATTAGTTTTAAAATAAAATTAACTGTATATTCGAGTTTAACTTATAAATTATATAATATGAAAAAAATTACATTTTTATTATTAATTTTTGCTGCCTTTACAATGAATGCACAACTTTTAACTGAGGGTTTTGATGATATAACAACCCTAGTAGGATACACTGTTCTAAATGTTAGTGATATCCCAAATACTGATTTTTTCCAAGGAAATACAGACGTTTTTATTGCTCAATCGGGGCCAGACGATTCATATTTAGCTACAAATTATGCTGCAACATCAGGATCTACTATTGATTTATACATAATTCTTCCTGCTTTAGAACTTGAAAATGGCGATGAACTTACCTTTTTTACTTCAACTGTAGCTGGTAGCGCTTGGCCAGACAGGTTAGAAGTAAGAATAGATCCAGATGGGTCTGGGGCAAATCCAACTTCTGACGATACTGGTTCTTATACTGAACTTTTATTGGAGATTAACCCTTACTTATTAACAGGAGGCTACCCTGAATCTTGGTCATACCAAACTGTAATAGTATCTGGTCTTGCAGAACCAACTACTACCAGTCTTGCATTTAGATATTGGGTAACAGATGGAGGGCCTGAAGGTGCTAATTCAAACTATATTGGCATTGACACTATGGAAATAAATGAGTTTATATTAGGTGTTTCAGATGAATCTTTCAATAACTTCAATTATTATATTAATAACAACCAATTAATTTTAAGTGCTAGCAATTCTTTAGAAAATGTACAGTTATTTAACTTATTAGGACAAGAAGTTATTTCTCAAAAACTTTCAAATACTAATGAAACGATAAACATTGCATCTTTAGATACAGGGATTTATGCTGCTAAAGTAAGTATTAATGGAAACACAAAATCTTTTAAAATAGTTAAGAACTAGTTTGCTATTTTACTAATTATTAAAAAAGAGCAGCTAACTTAGTTGCTCTTTTTTTATTGCTTATTTGCCAACTGCCCACAAGCGGCATCTATATCTTTTCCCCTGCTTCGTCTAACTGTTACTGGAATTCTGTTTTTTTCTAAGGCATTTATATACTCATTTGTTACATGAGGTGATGCTTGTTTAAATAAATCATCATCTATGGAGTTATATTCAATTAAATTCACTTTACAAGGCACATCCTTACAATAGGCAACTAGAGCATTAATATCTTCTCTTGAGTCATTAATCCCATCCCAAATAATATATTCATAGGTAATTCTTCTAATTGTTTTTTTATACCAATATTGCAGTGCCTCTTTTAAATCTGGCAAGGTGAATTTATTAGCAAAAGGCATGATTTGCTCTCTTTTTTCTTGAATCGCAGAGTGTAACGAAACTGCTAAATTAAACTTAACCTCATCATCGGCTAATTTTTTAATCATTTTTGGCACCCCAGAAGTGGAAACAGTTATTCTTTTTGGTGACATTCCTAAACCTTCTTTCGAAGTTATTTTATCAATGGATTTAAGAACGTTATTATAATTCATCAAGGGTTCGCCCATCCCCATAAACACTATGTTTGAAAGTGGTCTTGAATGGTACAATTTACTTTCTTGGTCAATTGCTTTTACCTGATCGTAAATTTCGTCAGGATTCAAGTTCCTCATCTTTTTTAACCGTGCAGTAGCACAAAATTTACAATCTAAACTACAACCTACTTGAGTTGAAACACAAGCTGTTGTTCTTGATGGTGTTGGTATTAAAACTGATTCTACAATTAATCCATCAAATAGTTTTACAGCATTTTTAATAGTGCCATCCTTACTCTTTTGTATGCTATCTACTTCAATGTGATTAATTACAAAATGCTCGCTTAAAAGTTCCCGAGTCTCCTTTGATATATTAGTCATATCATCAAAATGATGCGCTCCCTTACTCCAAAGCCATTCATAGACTTGATTCCCTCTAAAAGCCTTGTCTCCTGTGTTTTGAAAGAAATCTCTAATTTCTTCTCTTGACAAAGCTCGTATATCTTTTTTTTTTGCTTTCATTAGTTTACAAAAATATCAATATTAAAAAGGATATAAAAACATAAAAGCCTCTTTTAAAAAAAGAGGCTTTTATGTTTTACTGAATTTTATAATTATCTATTTATTATAATCTTTTTTGCAGAACTAACATTGGTATCTCCATCTACTAAATATAAAATGTACAATCCTTCGTTTAAGTGTTCTACATTAATTTCATTAATAGTATTTGATATGTTTCCTGAATAAATTTTTTGTCCCATTAAGTTGTAAAAATAATACTCTAAATTAGGATATCTATTATTGATAATTGAGATTTTTGTATTTGCTGGATTGGGATAAATATCTAAAGTTCCAGTATCATCAAAATCTTGAGTATTTAATACATTTTGAATTGTTTCAGTTGTAGATTGTCCAGAATTATTAGGATCTAACCAATTTTTTAATCTAGTTTCTGGCGTTTCACCTGAATCCCATGAAATTCCAAATCTTCCATATAAATCATAATCATTATTATTATCAGTTCCATCACAAAAAGCTTGACCAGCATATAATTGCCCTATTATCCTTGCATCCTCATTAAATAATGGCGAACCTGAAGATCCACTTTCTGTGGTCCCAATTTCCCATCCATTGCCAACACCAACAGATACCCCTCCAATTAACCATACTTCAGTACCATTAGCGTTTTCTTTAACAGCACCTGAATCGTCTCTACATATTTTCATAATATCCCCATTGGGATGGTGAATTCCAACTTCCATAGTAGGTAATTCATCTCTACTATCCCAACCTGCAAAAGCAACATCCCAAGATTCTGGAATCTTATTATACAATTCAACTAATGCAAAGTCACTTAAAGCATTATTTGCTTTTACCTGAGCACCACTCATCGTGAAATTGGTTTGTATGTCTAAACTTTCTTCTTCACTAGCACAAATTGGACTTGGACTCATCCAATTAAACCTAACAGACCAAAAAGATGGGTCACTATTTTCCAAACAATGATTCGCAGTTAATAAATATGGGGTTTTATCACCAAGCGTAGTATTTATTAAAGAGGATGAGCATAAATGACCATTACCTAGATTTAAGAGAGCTACCGTTTTTTTTATTACGTCTTTTTTGTTTTCAAAGTCATTGCCGATAGAACAATTTACATCATAGTTGCAATCTCCAGAATCATTAAGACCTCTGTAGTTATCGTCAATAATTTGATGAACTCGTCCCATCCTATACCCATGAATAATACTTCCTATTTCAAGATGAGTGTCATCAACGGTATTTTCAGGTTCATAGTATTCTATCCAGATGATTTCACCAGAAACAAACCAAGACCCTAATTTTTTATTTTCTCTATTTTGATCCTTTGTGTATGTTTTTGAAATATCGGTTTGATCATCATTGTAAAGATGCATCGTTGTTCCTTCTGGTAATTTAAAATCATTAAAGTTTATACTTAAATTAACAGCATCTGGTGACCAAATGGCTACTTGCCAAATTCTACCTCTATTATTTGGTAATTCGGTCCAAACTCCATCATTTTCAAAATCCAAAACTAAGGGTCTTGAAATTCCATAACGCCATGGGAGACTTTTATCTCTGTCATTAATACTATCCTCAGTAATTATGTTTTCTAAATCTAAAGGGGGTAATTCTATAGGTATAACGGAACTTCTTAAATTTAATTCCCAACTCAAAGGGATGCGTTCATTTTCATCCTGAGAATAGGATACATATGAAATTGAAATTAACATTATAAAAAGTAAAATTCTTATCATCAATACAGTTTAAAAAAAGTATTAGCTTACTAAAGTACTTTTTTATTTTGTCATTTAAAAATCAAATCGTTATAAAACAAAAAACCCCGATGATACATCGAGGTTTAATAATTATATTTAATAAAAATTAGATAATTAACATCGCATCTCCATAAGAGTAAAATTTATATTTTTCTTTAATTGCTATCTCATACGCTTCTCTCACAAAATCATGTCCTGCAAATGCCGAAACCATCATCATTAAAGTTGATTTTGGTGTATGAAAGTTAGTCACCATCATATTTGCGATGCTAAAATCGTAAGGAGGAAAAATAAATTTATTTGTCCAACCATCATAAGCATTTAACTCTCCATTAGAAGAAACAGAACTTTCTATGGCTCTCATTGCCGTTGTTCCAACAGCACAAATTCTTCTTTTCTCTGCAATTCCTCTATTAATTATTGTTTCCGCTAATTTATCAATATGAATCTCTTCTGAATCCATTTTATGCTTAGATAAATCTTCTACTTCTACAGAGCTAAATGTTCCCAATCCAACATGCAATGTTACCTCAGCAAATTTTACTCCCATAATTTCAAGACGCTTTAATAAATGTCTTGAAAAGTGTAATCCAGCAGTTGGTGCAGCAACGGCTCCTTCATTTTTTGCGAAAATGGTTTGATATCTTTCTTTATCTTCTGGCTCAACTTCTCTTTTAATATATTTAGGAAGTGGTGTTTCTCCTAATTCAGTTAATTTTTTTCTAAAATCTTCATAAGGTCCATCATATAAGAAACGTAATGTTCTTCCCCTAGAAGTGGTATTATCTATAACCTCAGCAATTAATGAATCATCTTCTCCAAAGTATAATTTATTTCCAATTCTAATTTTTCTTGCAGGATCTACTAATACATCCCAAAGACGAGTTTCTTTATTTAATTCTCTTAATAGAAAAACTTCTATGCGAGCACCCGTTTTTTCTTTATTCCCAAATAATCTTGCAGGAAATACCTTTGTATTATTTAACACAAGCACATCGTCTTCACGAAAATAATCTTTAAGGTCTTTAAACATTTTATGCTCAATGGTTTTTTCTTTTCTGTTCAATACCATTAAACGAGATTCATCCCTATTTGCAGCAGGATATTCAGCTAATAATTCTTCTGGTAATTCAAAATTAAATTTTGAGAGTTTCATTCCCATAGTTAGAGACGATTTTATAATTAAAAGATGCAAATATACAATCTCAACATAGGGGTTGTCAAGTAAATAACAGTTTATTATTTTAATTGTACTTCGACACCTGTTTTTACTAGGTCTTCCCAAAAGGTAGCGTAGGATTTTGTAACCACATTTGGTTCAAGGATATTAATTGGCACTTTAAATACTAATGGAGCAAAAGCCATAGCCATTCGATGGTCTTGGTAAGTTTCAATGGTTATGTTTTCAATGATCTTCTTTGAACGAAATACTTCTAAAGATTGGTCTGTTATAGCTACATTAGCTCCAAGCTTCTCAAGTTCTGTTTTTAAAGCTAATAACCTATCCGTTTCTTTTATTTTAAGCGTTTTTAAACCTTCTAATTTACAATGTATTCCTAAACCAAAACATGTTACTGCTATGGTTTGAGCGATATCTGGTGTGTCATTTAAATTTAATGATAGGTGATCACTAATTTCAGTTTTTATTTTTCTTAAATGGATGGAATTATCACGTTTATTAAAAACGGTTTCTACTCCCAATTTTTTAAAAATGGAGATTATTTTTGAATCTCCTTGAATGCTGTTTTTTGTAAAATTATTTAAAGTAACTTCAAGATTACTTGAGAGCCCAATTATACTATAATAATAAGAAGCAGAGCTCCAATCTGATTCTACATTTAGTCTGCTACTATCAATAGTATTAATTGGTTTAATTTGAATTCTATTTGCATTAAAACTTCCCGAAATTCCTGCTTTTTGCATCAAATTTAAAGTCATTTTAATATATGGGACTGAGGTAATTTCTCCTTCTAAATTAATAGTTAATCCATTTTTTAATGCAGGTGCCATTAACATTAATGCGGAGATATACTGACTACTTATAGCAGCATTTAATGTAACTGAACTAATATTTAAATTTTTGCCAATTATTTTTAGTGGAGGAAACCCTTCATTTTTTAAATAGTGAATATCTGCACCTAAATCTTTTAATGCCTCAACTAAAATTCTAATTGGGCGTTCTTGCATTCTTTTACTACCAGTAATAATAATATCCACTCCTTTTTTTGAAGCAAAATATGCAGTTAAAAAACGCATGGCAGTTCCCGCATGATGAACATCAACGATTCCGTCAATTTGTTCTATTCCTTTTAGTAAACTAATCGTGTCATCACTATTAGAAAGGTTATCAATTAACAAGTTTGGAAATATCCCTTTTAGAATTAAAAGTCTGTTAGATTCACTTTTAGATCCTGGGACAATGATAACAGGATTATCACTAACCGTTTTATAAGTAAGGTGTGCTATCAAAACTTTTGTTCTTCTTTCTTGAGTTTAGCTCTAAACTTTCCAAATGTTACCAAAAACCCATAAATAAAGCCTCCAACTAATAAGCTAATTACAAATGAAAATGGATTTATAATCGAATTGAAGTACTCCATATTAAAGCCTTCAATTGCCCATTTAATAATTACAAATATAGATGCAAACGCAATCCCTAATGAAAAAGCTGATCTCCAAAATCCAGGAGTTGAAATTACTTTTTGAAACATGTTATTTTAATTTTTTATTAGTATGGTGCCTATCGTGATCACGATTGGCTTTATAATTCATTTTTTTATCAAAAGCTTCTTGCAAATCAATTCCAGTTTGATTAGCTAAACACAAAACTACAAATACAACATCAGATAATTCTTCTCCTAGGTCTTTATCTTTATCACTTTCCTTTTCGCTTTGCTCACCATAGCGACGTGCAATAATCCTAGCAACTTCACCAACCTCTTCCGTAAGTTGGGCCATATTGGTTAACTCATTAAAATAACGAACCCCATGTTCTTTTATCCATTTATCAACTGCCAGTTGAGAGTTTTTTATATTCATCATTCATAAATTAAATTATTATTCCTTCTGTTTTGAATCGATTAAAATAGTAACAGGTCCATCATTTATCAATGCTACATCCATCATGGCGCCAAATTCTCCTGTTTGAACTTTTTTACCCAATTCATTTTCTAGTTGGGTGATAAATTTTTCATACAACGGAATTGCTATTTCAGGTCGAGCTGCTTTTATAAAGGAAGGTCTATTTCCTTTTTTAGTTTTTGCTTGCAGTGTAAATTGGCTCACTACAATTACATCTCCATTAGCTTCGATAATCGAATTATTCATAGCACCATTTTTATCACTAAAAATTCGGAGTCGAGTAATTTTTCCTGCTAACCAATTTATATCTTCTTGAGTATCTTCTGCTTCAATACCCAGCAGTATTAAATATCCTTTTTTAATTTCTGAAACAACCTTTTCTTGAATAATAACAGAAGCTTGTTTCACTAATTGGATAACTACTCTCATATTTAATATTTATTCTTTATCATAAACATCTTTGCGATAGTGCTCTTCTTCACCCTCTAGAATTTGAAGATAACTTTTATAGCGAGACCAAGCAATTTCTTCATTTTCTAAAGCTTCTTTAACAGCACATTTTGGTTCTTCTATATGCAAGCAATTATGAAACTTACAATGCTCTTTTAACTTAAAAAACTCTGGATAAAAACCTGACAATTCTTCTTTCTCAATTTCTACCATTCCAAAACCTTTGATTCCAGGAGTATCTATAATTTGAGCATCAAAAGACAAATCATACATTTCTGCAAATGTAGTAGTATGTTGGCCCTGCAAATGTTGATCAGAAATTTCTTTAGTTTTTAGTTTTAATGAAGGTTCTATTGCATTTACTAATGTTGATTTACCAACACCACTATGACCCGAAAAAACACTTACTTTGTTTTCCATTAGCGCTTTTACGATATCTAAATTTTCTCCTGTTTTAGCAGAAATCGCTATGCAATCATAACCAATAGTTCTATATAAATGAGCTAAATATTTAATTTCACCTAATTCTTCTTCGTTATAAAAATCAATTTTATTAAATAATATGATGGTTTTGATGCCATAAGCTTCGGAAGTTACCAAAAACCGATCTATAAAAGCTGTAGAAGTTGGTGGATTATTAAGAGTAACTATTAAAAAAGCAAGGTCTATATTAGCAGCAATAATCTGAGTCTGTTTTGAAAGGTTTACTGATTTACGGATAATGTAATTATCGCGTTTTTCAATTTTATGGATCACCCCAAACTCATCATCACCTTTACTATCTATTTCAAAACAAACGTTATCACCAACAGAAACAGGATTTGTAGTTTTAATTCCTCTTATGCGAAACTTTCCTTTTAATCTGCACTCATAAAAAACTCCTTGTTCTGTTTTTACAGTGTACCAACTTCCCGTAGATTTATAGACAGTTCCTTTCATTGACACAAAAGTCTTAAAATTAAAGTTATTAGCATTGTGATTTGTTCTAAATATTATTCTTTAATCAGTACTGTATTATTTATCATAAAGTCGCTTTTGATGATTAATCGATTCTTGATGAATTGCTTTATATATTTTTAAAACAAACTCTTCACTTAAATCGAATTCTTTACCTTCTAATATCATTTTACTAAGAATTTCATTCCATCTTTTATTTTGCAGAATAGCCACATTGTTCTTCTTTTTTAAACCCCCTATTTCATCAGCAATTTTCATTCGTTTTCCTAAGATTTCAGTTAACTTATGATCAACAACATCTATTTGTATTCTAAGATTAGATAATTTATTAAGGTACTCTAAAGCATCACCTTCTTCTTTTCTAATTTTTAAATCGATGGTTAATTGATCTAACGTTTTAGGAGTAATCTGTTGTTTTGCATCACTCCAAGCATTATCTGGATCATGATGTGTTTCAATCATTAAACCGTCAAAATTTAAGTCCAATGCTGATTGACATAAATCAAAAATAATATCTCTACGTCCAGCAATATGTGATGGATCTAATATTAATGGTAAATCTGGAAACTGATTTTGTAAATCGATTGGTATTTGCCATTCTGGGTTATTTCTATATCGTGTTTTCTCGTAGGTAGAAAAACCCCTATGTATGACTCCTAATTTATTAATATTAGAAGTATGTAGACGTTCAACAGCTCCTAACCATAAAGCTAAATCTGGATTAACAGGGTTTTTAACTAATACAATTTTATCGGTTCCTTTTAATGCTTCAGCAATTTCTTGAACTATAAACGGTGAAACGGTTGTGCGCGCTCCAATCCATAGTAAATCGACGTCATTTTTTAAGGCTAGCTCAACATGCGCAGGGTTTGCAACTTCAGTAGCAGTTAATAATCCTGTTTCATCTTTTGCTCTTTTCAACCATTTTAAACCAATTTCACCAACTCCTTCAAAATTTCCTGGTCTAGTTCTAGGTTTCCATATTCCTGCGCGTAATATGGTGGCATCTGTATTTTTTAATTGATGTGCAATTTTTAAAACTTGTTCTTCAGATTCAGCACTACAAGGCCCTGCAATTACTAGAGGATGATTTAAGTCCATCGCATTTAACCAGGTTTTTAGATTCTTGTTATTTTTCATTAATAAGATTATTTAATAATTGATTTGGTTTATTTTCAAAATTCTGTTTATAAGCTCCTACAACTTTTAATTCTTTTACTGCTTTTTCCATTACTTTAATCACGTCTTTAAATAATTTATAATCTTTAAAAACAACATCTACAAAAAACGAATATTGCCAAGGTTCACCAATAATAGGTAAAGATTGTATTTTTGTTAAACTAATTTTAAAAGTACTAAACAATTGTAATACATTGGAAAGACTACCTACCCTGTGATCTAATTTAAATTTTAGTGTTGCTTTATTTGCATCTTTTGTATGCATTTTAACTTCTTTTCCTATTAAAACAAAACGAGTTTGATTATCGCTATTGTTTTGAATCTTACTATCTAAAATTTTTAAGCCAAATTTTTCAGCAACTTGCTTTCCAGCTATCGCAGCTACTCCTTTTAAATTTTGTTTTTTTATTTTTTTTGCTTCAGAAGCTGTATCAGAACCCTCAATTATTTTTATATGAGGTGGAAATTTTCGTAAATAATTTTTACATTGAAGTAGTGCTACTGGATGGGAATGAATTTCTATAATATCATGAATCGTTTCGGTTTCTAAAGCCATCAAATACATTTGTATATTTAAAAAAACTTCATCCATAATTACCAAATTACTTGCATCTATTAAATTATAGTTTGGCAAAATAGACCCTGCAATTGTGTTTTCTATTGCAAGAACACCAAAATCTGCACTAAAATCATTGATGGATTCGGTAACTTTTTCAAAACTAGTACACATTATTAATTCAATTTCTTTGTTAGGAAACATTTTTTTTACAGCCATATCGTGAAATGAACTTTCGATTCCCTGGATTGCAATTTTTAGATTCATAATTTTAAATTTAAAAAAAAAAAAGTCCCGAA
>Ga0233433_10000069_pt1 | contig 124412 bp, 114 predicted proteins | sample SI_122_August201_5_FD_179868 | JGI IMG/M metagenome (GOLD analysis project Ga0233433, IMG submission 179868) | Seawater microbial communities from Saanich Inlet, British Columbia, Canada - SI_122_August2016_100_MG | ecosystem: Environmental > Aquatic > Marine > Inlet | place: Canada: British...
GGTCGGCGAGGATTGCAGCCAGCCGCCGCTGGGCATGCAGGCCACCATGTTGCCGTCCCGGTCGACGGTGTCGCAATGGACCGTGTCGCCATTCGAGCTGCTGGGCGCGGCGTTGGGCTCCCCGATGCCGGCCTGTGCCGCGTTGGGTTCTCCGGCACCCGGCGCGGATGCCGCGGCGGCGTGGGGGTCGAAGATCGTGAACTCGGCAAGTGCCGGGTTGCGGCCATCGGGCGCGCCCGGCTGGAACTCCAGCGAGGCTTCGTCGCCGACCATCGCGCGTCGCGCGTCATTGTAGGCGGCAGACAAAAGTGTCTCGAGCGGCACGTCGTTGACCGCGGGATCGCCGTACCAGGCCTCGCGGTCGGCGAGCGCCAGCTTCGCGCACTCCACCTGGGTGTGCATGAATTCGGCCCCCAGCGGATCCATGGATGCGATGTCGTAGCCCTTCAGCAGGGCCAGCTGCTGGAGGAAGACGGGCCCCTGGCTCCACACACCGGGCTTGCACACGGTGTAGCCCGCATAGTCGTAGGTGGCCGGCGCCTCGACCGTGGCACGCCAGCGCGCCATATCGTCGCCGGTCAGCAGGCCGCCATGGGCCTCGCCGGTCGAATCCAGCCATTCCGTGTTGCGGCAGAAATTGTCGATCTCTTCGGCGATGAAGCCTTCGTAGAAGACGCGCCGTGCGGCCTCGATCGTGTCCTCGCGGTCGCCGCCGCCGGCCTCGGCCTCGTCGAGCAGCCGTTGATAGGTCTCGCCGACCACCGGCGTGCGGTGCATGCTGCCGACCTTCGGGGCCGCGCCATTGACCAGCCAGGTCTCGGCCGACGTAGGCCAGGCGGTGCGGAACAGCTCTTCGACGCCGCCGATGATCGAGTTCATCATCGGGACCACGGCGTAACCGTCGCGGGCATAGGCGATCGCGGGCTCGAGCACATCGCGCAGGGATAGCCGGCCATAGTCACGCAGCATCAGCATCCAGGCGCCGAAGGCGCCGGGCACGCAGGGCGCCAGCAGGCCGGTGCCGGGCACCAGGTCCAGGCCGAGGTTGCGGTAGGTGTCGATGCTGGCCGCGGCCGGTGAGACGCCCTGACCGCAGATCACCTCGACCTTGCCGGTGCGTGCGTCGTGCAGAACGATCGGCAGGTCCCCGCCGGGGCCGTTCTGATAGGGGTGGACAATTTGCAATGCGAGCCCGGTTGCCACGGCGGCGTCGAACGCATTCCCGCCGATCTCGAACATGCGCCAGCCCGCCATCGTCGCCAGATAATGGGTCGAGGCGACCATGCCGTAGGTGCCACGGATTTCAGGTCGTGTGGTAAACATGGGGGGAGTTCTCCGCGCCGGGTCCAGTGCGGACAATAACGCTCCGCCGGCGCGTGCAGCAACCGCACGTAGGAGAACAGCGGGCGGATCAAAGGGGAGACAAGGGTTTTGCAGATCGAACACCCATATCTGATGTTTCTTGGCGATGCGGCTGACCAGTTGGCCGCGAAAACCGCCCAGGGGATTGTGCATTGGCGCCGCGACTGGTGCCTTGGCCAGTTGCGCCTCGAGAACTGCAACGCCGACCTCGGCCTGCCCGACATGACGATCGAGGAGGCCGCTGCGGCCGGGGTGCGCACCCTGGTGATCGGGGTGGCCAACCGGGGCGGTGTCATCGGCGCGACCTGGGTTTCGACTATCCTCGCCGCGATCGAGGCCGGCATGGATGTCGCCTCGGGCCTGCATGCACGGATTGCCGATATCCCCGACGTCGCTGCCGCTGCTGCGGCAAACGGCGCGCAACTGTTCGATGTGCGCCATCCCACACAGACCTTCGACGTGGGCACGGGTGCGCGCCGGTCCGGCAAGCGCCTGCTCGCAGTGGGGACGGATTGTTCGGTCGGCAAGATGTACACAGCCCTGGCGGTGGATGCGGAGCTGCGCCAGCGGCGCGTCGATTGCGATTTTCGCGCGACCGGCCAGACGGGAATTTTCATCGCCGGGTCCGGTGTCTCGGTGGACGCCGTTGTGTCGGACTTCATTTCGGGCGCGACCGAGTGGCTCGCGCCGGCCAATACGGATGATCACTGGGATCTGGTGGAGGGGCAGGGCTCGCTGTTTCATCCCTCCTATGCCGGGGTGACGATGGGCTTGGTTCATGGTGCCCAGCCCGACGCGCTGGTGTTGTGCCACGAGCCGACCCGGACCCACATGCGCGGCCTGCCGCACCAGGCTTTGCCGGACATCGGCGCCTGTATCGACGGGCATCTGGCGGCTGCTCGGCTGACCAATCCCGATGCGGTCTGCGTTGGGATTGCGGTCAACACCTCGGTCATGGACGGCGATGACGCGCGGGGTGATCTGCTGCGCAGCCTATCGGATCAATTCGAAATTCCCGCGCTCGACCCGGTCCGTGACGGCGTCGCGCCGATCGCGGATCGGCTGATGCAGCTCTAGCGCCATGCTCGAACTGGACGCGCAGATCGAGACGTTTGCATTGCGACGGCATTTCACCATCTCGCGCGGCACCAAGACCGAAACGATCGTGGTGGTCGCCACCGTGAATGATGGGGACGTGGAGGGACGCGGCGAATGTGGCCCGAACGCGCGCTATGACGAGACACCGGAAAGTGTCGTCGGAGACATTCTGGCGATGGTGCCCGCGCTTCGCGGCGGCATGACACGGGCCGCGTTGCAGGATGCGATGGCCCCGGGCGCAGCGCGCAACGCAATCGATTGCGCGCTTTGGGACCACGAAGCCAGGGCGACGGGGACGCCGGCATGGGCGCTTGCGGGTCAGGCGGTGCTCAACCCGATCGTCACCGCATTTACACTGAGCGCCGACGGACCGGATGAAATGTCACGCGAAGCGGCGGCCAATTCCGACCGCCCGTTGCTCAAGCTGAAATTGACCGGTGGAGATGATCTCGCGCGGGTCCGGGCCGTGCGATCCGCAGCGCCCGACGCGCGCCTGATTGTGGATGCCAACGAGGCCTGGGAAGTCGCGACCTACCGGTCTTCCGTGCCCGCGTTTGTGGCGCTCGGTGTCGAGCTGATCGAACAGCCGTTTCCGGCTGGCGACGACGCGGCGCTCGCTGCGTTGGAGCGTCCGATCCCCGTCTGCGCGGATGAGGCCTTTCGCGACCGCACGAGCCTGCCCGGTCTGCGGGAGAAGTATGATTTCGTGAACATCAAGCTGGACAAGACGGGCGGGCTGACCGAGGCGCTTGCCACGTCTGCTGCAGCGCGCGCGGCCGGGTTCGGCGTGATGGTCGGTTGCATGGTGGGCACCAGCCTGGGCATGGCGCCGGCCATGCTCGTGGCGCAGGGGGCGGATTTCGTGGATCTCGATGGCCCGCTGCTCTTGGCCCGGGATCGTGCGCCGGGCCTCACGATCGACGGCAGCACACTGTCATTGCCGTCCGCAGGATTGTGGGGCTGACTTGCCCAAGTCATTGTTCTTCAATAGTTTGTTGTCTGTCGGCGCTCTCGCCCGCATCGCCTGACGAGCTACGCATGTCAGTATCGCAATACCGGGATTCACAAACGCCGAATCCGGATACGGAACATCCGTACGCCGAGCGTCTGACGCGTGCGCAGATGATCGCGCTGACGCGGCAATCCCGGCTCAGCAATATCGTGCCACCGATCAACAGCATCATTCTCGGTATCCTGTTGTGGGGAAATGTGCCGACCACGGCGCTGATCGTCTGGGTGGCCCTGGTCTGGGCATCGTCGGCGCTGCGGTGGCCAGTTTATCGGAGGTTCGATGCGAGGGTGGCCCTCGGGCGAGGTTATGAACTTCATTGGTGGAAGATCTGGGTCGGCGTGCATTTTGCCGCCGGTGTGGCCTGGGGGATCGGTTCGATCATCCTGTTCACTCAGGATAATTTTCTGATCCAGGCCTATCTCGTGATTTTTGTGTTGGGGATGGGCGCCGGGGCCACGGCAAGCTTCGCACCCTTCTTCCCGGCCCTTGTGGCCTACCTCGTACCGCTGACGGTGCCGATCGCCGCGATCCTTGTCGTCCAGGAAAACACCGAAAGCACGGTCCTGGGCGTGTCGGGGTTCGTGTTTCTGGTCGCCCTCGTTTTCCTCGGACGCGCCGCCAACCGAGGCTTCTCGGAAAGCTTCAGGCTGGGTGTCGAGAACGAGAGTTTGTCCCGCGGACTGGAGCTGACCCAGTTTCGCCTTGAAGGAGCGCTCGACAGCATGTCCGAGGCGTTCGGATTGTTCGATCCCGACGACAATCTGATCGATATGAATGACAAGTTTCGCCAGTTCATTCCCCGGCAGGAACCTGATTCCACGCAACCGATCACCTATGATCGATTCATCCGAAATCTGGCGGAGAGTGGCCGGGTCCAGGACGTCGCCGGGCGCTCGGAATCATGGATCGAGGAGTTAGTGCAGCTTCGTGAGGCGGGCAGCATGCCCATCGAAATTGTGATGGTGGACGGCACCTGGCTATTGCTGAACGACGAGCCGACCGACAATGGCGGCACCGTGACGACCCTGTCCGACATAACGGACATGAAGCGCAATCAAGTTGAATTGTCTGAAAGCGAACAGCGGTTTCGAGATTTCACCAGTGCCGCCTCGGATTGGGTGTGGGAACTCGATGCCGATGCCAGGTTTGTTCATATCGGCGGCCGTTATTCCGAAGTGTCGGGTCAGACGGAAGACAAATTGCTCGGGCGCAGGTTTCTCGACATGCCGTCGGAGGGTTCGCAAGAGGAATGGACTCGTCTGGTGGCGGGGATGGACGCGCGTCAGCCATTCCGCAATGTTCAGATGCAGCGCTCGCGCCAAACCGGCTAGAACTACCACTTTCTGCTCAATGGCCGCCCGGTCTTTGGGGCTTTAGGTCAGTTTCTCGGCTACCGCGGCACCGGTACGGACATTACGGCCACGGTGCTGGCGGAAGAGCGGGCCCGGAAAGCGCAATCGCGTCTGTTCGATGCGATCGAATCAATTCCCGCCGGGCTCGTTCTGTTTGATGAGATGGGACGGCTGACCCTCTGGAACTCGCGGGCGCCGGAATATTTCCCCGGTGCGAGTTCGCGCATCGTTGCCGGCAGCACATTCGAGAACCTGATGCGCGGTTCTGCCGAGAACGGTGCTGTTGCAGATATCGGCGACCAGGCCGAGGAATGGATCGCGAGCCAGGCCGCCTGGTTCGAAAACCTCAACGAACGACGGGAAATGCATTTTTCGGACGGTCGCCACGTTCAGCTTCTCGGTCGTGGAACATCCGACGGCGGCACTGTGTGTGTGATGACCGACATCACCGATATCCGGATGGGTCAGGAAGAGCTGGCGGAAAAGACGACGCTGCTACAGGCCACTCTTGAGGGTATGGGCGAGGGCCTGATCGTGCTCGATGCAGATCTTTGCGCCGTCCTGGCGAACACCCGTTTGGACCGTCTGGCTGTGTTCGGGGGTAGCCAGGACCTGGTCGGGCGGCCATTCCGCGAAATTCTTGAGTCGATTGGCGCGGATATTGGCCAGACCACGGATGCGCCGGGCAATGTGGAGTCGGACAAGTCACTCAGTGAACGGCTCGCGGATGGGCTGCCGTTTCAATTCGAAATCGCCCGAACAGGCCGCCAGATCATGTTGGTGCGCGCCGACCCACTGGCGAATGGCGGCTGGGTTTGCGTGTTCACCGACATTACCGCCGAGCGGCGTGCAGTGGCGGCGTTGGCGGAAAGCGAGGATCGCTATCGCCGGTTGATCGAGGCTTCACCGGATATGATTGCGGTCCAGGCGCAGGGCCGGATTTCCTTTGTAAACATTGCTGGTGCTCACCTGCTGGGCGCGGCGAGCGCCGACGAACTGGTCGGCCGCAGGGTGCTCGACTTTGTCCATCCCGACGATCATGAGGCGGTCCGCGGCTCGAAGCCTGTGCCTGGTTTCCACAACGACATGGAAGTTCACGAGTTCCGGGGACGGCGTGTCGATGGCTCCGTCTTTGAGGGTGAAGCAACCGGAATCGAGTTCGCCTATCAGGGTGAGCCCGCGGTGCTCGTGATCATTCGAGATATCAGCGACCGCAAGTTTGCGCAGGCCCAGCTGATCCAGACATCGAAATTGGCCCTGCTCGGCGAGATGGCCGCCAGCATGGCCCATGAGCTCAACCAGCCCCTGAACATAATCCGCATGGCGGCGGATGCCAGCCTCATCCTGATGGAAGAAGACAAGGCTGACATCGAGAATCATCGCGAGGAGTTTGATCGCATCTCGAAGCAGAGCGAGCGTATGGCCGACATCATCAATCACATGCGGGTGTTCAGCCGGCAGGAAGATGGGTCTACAGGCAGCTTCAATCCGATTGAATGCGTGGATGCTGCCGCGTCAATGGTCCGCGAACAATATCGCCTTGATGGGATCGAAGTTCGCACCGTCCTTCCCAAGGTTGCGCCCCGGATCTCCGGTCAGCCCATCCGCCTGGAACAGGTTGTGCTGAACCTTCTCGCCAATGCGCGTGACGCTGTCTTCAGCCAAAAGGAGATGCTTGTGGATGGTGCGGGCGACCGGTCACGAATAGAAGGTGGTTTGATTGAAGTTTCCGCATTCGTCGCCAATGACCAGAATGATCCAGAGTCCCGCGAACGCCTTGAGGAATTGGTCATCAACGTCTCCGACAATGGCGGCGGCATACCCGAGGAAGATTTGAATCAGGTCTTCGAACCTTTCTTCACGACCAAGCGGGCCGGGCAGGGCACCGGTCTTGGTCTGGCGATTGGGTTCAGCATTATTTCTGCTATGGGCGGAACGATCTCTGTCGCCAATGGCGCGCGGGGCGCCGTTTTCGAAATTCGGTTGCCCGTGGCTGAACCGGCGGCGGCGACGGAGCCGGAGATCCCACAAGATTCAGCGGCAGACCGTTAACACGCGGCGGAAATTGAGATGGCAAGCATTCTAATTGTCGACGATGAACCGGAAGCGACCGCCACATTGGCGAAATTTCTCGAAACACGTGGCTATAAAACAGAGACCGCGGCGAATGGTTCGGAGGCGCTCGAGCTGGTTCGCGCAATGCAGTACGATGTGGTGATGATGGATCTGCGCATGCCGGGCATGGATGGCGCAGATTTTCTTGCGTGCGTGCGGCTGGAGCAGCCGCAACTTCCGATCGTGGTTATGACGGGGCATACCAATCTCGGTGGTCAGGACGAAGTCTGGGCTCGCGCCGGCGTCAAGGCGGTGATGCTTAAACCGTTGAATTTAAGAGAAGTTTCTGAAATGGTTTATGAGCTTCTGGCCTGAATCACGCAATTTCTGAACATTTGGCTCAAGTATGATATTTATGCACGCCGCTGATCGATTGGCATATGCTAGTTAGCCTACGGTATGACCGCGTGTATTCGAAGGATTGGATACCAATAAATGGCAGGTATTGCAGCCACAACCCCCTCGGGTGACAGCCGCCAGCGGCCGCTGGTGATGATCGTCGACGACGATCGCGAACAGGCCGAGCAGATCGCGACCTTCCTTTCGCGGTTCGGGATTTCTGTCACTCAGGAAGACAACGGCTTCGCTGCGGTGAACACGATGCGCCGGGATAGACCCGCGGTGGTGATCATGGACGTGCGCATGCCGGGCCTGGACGGAATTAAGGCGGCCCAACTCGCGGCCAACCTTGATTACAAGCCGAAGATTATTCTGATGTCGGGTTACGCGGATCAGGTGAAGCGGGCGACCGAAGAAGGTCTTGATGTCTTCGCGGTTGTTGACAAGCCTTTGCCGCTCCGTGTTTTGGTGCGGTTCGTTCAGAACGCCCTGAACGACCAGGAATAAGGCCTAGCCGCGCGCCGCCTGCCCGGACCTGAGTGTCCAGGTCACCAACTCCTTTAAAACTTTACCCAATGCATCGTCGAAAGCCTCGACGATATCCTCAAGCGTGTCTGCCTTCGCGGTGATTCGGCGGGTGAATCGCTGGGACCCAATGATGGTTCGCTGCGGCATCTGGACGAGTTTGGCGTTGAGACGCACATGCGCATCCGGCGGGCCATCCCCCGAATACTCGGTCTGGAATTCCCGCAGATCCAGCTTCAGGATGAAATCCGAACGTAGGCCGAGGGATTCTCGTCCGACGGCAATGATGCGGTTGGAATTCTCAAACGATTCGACGGCGAGGGTATGGACCATCGCCGGTGCCCGGTCCGTCCAATTGGCGCGTGCGTAATATTCAAGCTCTACCGCGCGACGCTGGAGCGGGATACGTGTCGTGCTCAGCCCGGTCGGCGAGATCGGTTCCTCGATAACCAGCTGCCAGTCGACAGTCGGCAGATCCGTGTCGAACGTGCTTTTGGGCGAGAGACGAAACAGCCGCGGCGGCGGGCCCTGGCCGGGCAGGAGCTCTCCGACGCCGCAGCCTGACAGTGCGGATGCGAGCGAAAGCGCACCGATGCCTCGAAGGAAGACACGCCGGGGCGCGCGATTTTGAGTGTCGCGCATGGGGTTCAGGTTATCTTGCTGTTTCATAGCCCTGCTGCTGGTTGCCGAACAGGAAGCGGGCCGGGTCGCGCTCGACCTGCGTGGTCACACGGTCGAGGCCGTCAATCAAGGCCCGCGCCTCGGTCAGGAAGCTGGTCAATTCATACAGGCCGTCACCTGTGAAATCACGCAACGATGGCCGATTCTCTTCGATCACCGCGTTCATTTCGCTCGTCATCGTGGTGATCGAGTTCGATGTTCGCCGCAGATCCACGATCAATGCGGCAAGGTCGGGCTGACTTGCGTCCACCGTGCTGGTCACGCTGTCGGCGGCGTTGCCGACCGACGCAAGCGTTGCGCCGGCGCGCTCCGACAGGGCCACCATCGTGTTGCTGGCCTCGCGAAGGTTTGTCATCGTTCCCGACGCTTCACTCAGCAACAGCTCGATGTCGCCGGTTCGTGCCGCGAGCGCACCGGTGAGAGCCGCGGCATTGGCCAGGGTCTGGGCGAAGGCATCCTGATTTTCCGCGTTTAACAGCGTCGCCGCGCGTGCGACGAGGGTCTGCAGGCCCGTTAACAGTTCCGGTGCACCTTCCAGGAATTGTTCCAGTGCCGAGGCCCGGGATGCGATCACCGCGTTCTTCGATCCCGGCTTTGGCAACAACGGTGCGGCGCCTTGGGTGCCTCCGGACAGCTGGATTGAGACGCCGCCGGTAATCCCCTGGAGTTGCATGCTCGCAACCGTATCCTCGAGGATCGGTGTTTGCGCGGGCACCTCTACGGTGACTTTCACCTGCTCCACATTGTTGGGATCAATCTTGATTCCGATCACTTCCCCGACGGGAATGCCGTTCAGTTCGACCGTCGCCCCGGTCTTTAACCCGCTGACCGAGCCCGGGAAATCAATGTCGTAACGGGAGAATTGCTGGTCGAACTGAAATTTCGCCAACCACAGGATGAACACGACCGTGCCGGCGACAATAAGGAGCACAAAGCTTCCGACCAGGAGATAATTAGCACGCGTTTCCATCGCTTAACCTTGTTCCGCTTGATTGGGTGCGGCCATTGCCGCGCGGGCGCGCGGTCCGTGGAAATAGTCTTGCAGCCAGGGATGATCGTCCGCCATCAAATTCTGCATTGTGCCAACGCGAATGCGTTTGTCGAGTAGCACGGCAATGCGGTCGCAGATCGCGTTCAGACTGTCGAGATCATGGGTGATCATAACGACTGTAAGTCCCAGTGCGTCCCGCAGCTCGCCGATCAGTTCGTCGAAGCGTGCAGCACCGATGGGATCGAGGCCCGCAGTGGGCTCATCCAGGAACAGAATTTCCGGATCGAGCGCCAGCGCGCGGGCAAGCCCGGCACGTTTGCGCATACCGCCGGACAATTCCGAGGGGTATTTGTTCGCGGCATCGAGTGGTAGGCCAACCAGATTGATCTTCACATCTGCAATCTCGCTCCGAAGCTCGGGCGACAGGGAGGTGTGTTCGGCGAGCGGGACCTCGATGTTCTGCGCCACCGTCAGGGAACTGAACAAGGCGCCGTCCTGAAACAGGACACCGACGCGGCGCTGGACGGCGCGTCGTTCCTCGTCCGTGGCGCCGGTGACCTCCTGGTCGAATATTTCGATTTGCCCTGCCGCCGGCGCGTTCAGGCCGAGAATGGTGCGCAGGAGAACAGACTTGCCGGTCCCCGAACCACCTACAATGCCCATGACCTCGCCGCGCGCGACATCGAGGTCGAGCCCGTCATGGATGACGTTGGCGCCGAACTGCGTGCGCAGGTCACGGATACGGATCACGGCCGTAGGGTCGAATTCCGGTGTAACCGACACGCGCTAGACCCCCAGAATGGCGAAGAGGATTGAGAACATTGCATCGAGCACGATCACCAGGAAGATCGCCTCGACGACGGCGCGGGTTGTCATGCGACCGACGGATTCCGCGCTACCGGACACCCGCATGCCCTCGTAACACCCGACCAGGCCGATGATGAAGCCGAACACCGGCGCCTTGATCAAGCCGATCCAGAACGTCCAGAGCGTGACTGCGCCGCTCAACTGCCGCACAAACTGAAAGAACGTCATGTCGAGGACGACGGTCGCCATGATGGCGCCGCCGAGAAGGCCCATGAGGTTGGCATAGAAGGTCAGCAACGGCAGGCAGATGACCAGCGCCCAAAGGCGCGGCAGCACCAGGATCTGCATCGGATCGAGGCCGATCGTGCGCATGGCATCGACCTCCTCGCGGACTTTCATCGTCCCGATCTGCGCGGTGAACGCACTGCCCGACCGGCCCGCCAGAATGATGGCCGTCAGGAGGACGCCCATTTCGCGCAACACGCCCTGGGCCACGATGTTCACGGTGAATATTTCGGCGCCGAACTTGGTGAGCTGTTCGGCTCCCTGGAACGCGAGCACGATGCCGATCAGGAACGAGATCAATCCGACGATCGGCAGTGCGTTGAGGCCCGCCTGTTCGATGTGGTGGACCAGGGATGTGAATCGAATGCGGCCTGGGCGGACGATGGAATCCCCGAGCACGATGACGGAATGGCCAAGAAAATTGATCAGGTCCCGCGCTTCCACGGCGGCGTCGACTGTTGCCTTCCCAACCCGCTCGGTCATGGCGACGAAGGCGTTGGTCGGCTCCGGGGGTTCCGGGCAGTGGGCATCATTGGCGCGAACTGTCGTCAGCAGCCGCGCGTAGGCGGGGGCGGCGGTCCGGCATTCGACCGCGACGTCGCGAGCCAGGAGAGCGAGCTCGGTGCGATGGATCAGCCATGCGCCGGCCGTGTCGAGGCCGGATACATCGCCGATTTCGATAATCGCGTTGCCCTGTGAGGGAAGTTCGAGCGCGCGGAGTTTTCCATCCACGGCGCTGATCTGTTGTGTGATCCAGGCGCCGTCGAGCCTTAGCATCCATCCGTCTTCGGTGGACGCTGTCGTGAAATCAGCTTCGCTGAATGTGTCGTCGGCGAGCGCGGTCATCGTGCCGTTCTGTTCCTCGATGGACACTGCACCATGCCATGCGGCGTGCGCGCCGTCCAAGACAGCAGCTCTCGGAGATGAACAGCGTCATACGCCTGGCTAGCGCGCGGCGGCGAGCTGGGCCTGCCGTTCTTCGCGCCAGCGCGCGCGTTGGGCCAGATGGGCGGCGATCACAGCCTGTCGATGGGCTTCGGCCGAATCCTGTCGGGCCGCGTTCCAGGCCAGCGCGACCTTCTCGTGATAGGGGCGGTTGTATTTTGCGTTGCTGGAATGATAACGCCGGATCGCCTCACCCCAGGAGCTGTGCGCCTTGAACAGACCGTTCAGAAAACTCGCCGCATAGGCTGCGTTTGCCGCCGGATCGAATGCGGTTTCCATATCTTCGAATGCATCTGGGTGATGGTGCAGATTGATCTGCATGCAGCCCACGTCGATATTGCGGATGCCGCGGGCCTGCAGGTTTCGGACATGGTCGATGGCCTCGGCCTTGGTCGGAAAGAATCGCCCGTCCGGTCCGTTCGTGACGGTCCAGGGCCAGGCAGAAATTGCCTCCCGGCCGGCGTCCCATCGTCCGGATTCCGTTTGGGAAATCGCTGTCAGGAGGGCGGTCGGCAGGCGGTGGGTTTGTTCGGCCTCGAGAATTGCGCTGGCACAAAGGTTGTGCGTTTCCAATGCATTAGCAGAGTTTGGCGCGAGGATCGATCCCAGGCCGAAGAGAATCCAGGTGAGAGTTGCCGGCAGGAAAGCGCGTCGGAGGTGGTGAAATGGATTCTGCATCGTGCCAGACACATCGCAAACGCCGTGCCAGATGTGACGGAAAGACCGGTTGTCGCACATCTATGCTGCGGCGCATGATAATCGCGAAATAATGTTTCAATGAGCTTCGTTATACGTAGAGTTTTCTTTTAATTTCCGCGGGATGGCCCCGGGCGTCTTGTTTTTGCGTTTGCGAGAATAATATATTGCATTGCGGCATCGTACTGCGGTGTCGCTGTAAAGCGTTTCCTCCCTATGACTTCGGGCCGTGGTTTCCACGGCCCTTTTTTTTGCCCTCCGCGCCTAATTCGATCCCCCGCCGGAATCATGAGGGGGTGCGGTGGCGCCGGCCCCAAGCGCCCGCTGCATGCGCACGCTGTCGACCCAACGGCCGAACTTGAACCCGACGGCCGGCATGGTACCGACCGTTTCAAATCCGAGATGTGTGTGAAGGCCGACCGAACCCTGGTTCGCGCTATCTCCGATCACCGCGATCATCTGCCGATACCCCGCCGCCGTGCACCTTTTGATGACATCGCTCAGCAAGGCCCGGCCCAGCCCGCGCCGCAGCGCGTCGTCCGCGATGTAGACCGAATCCTCGACGGTGTAGCGATAGGCGGACCGTTCGCGAAACGGGCTGGCATAGGCGTATCCGCCAATTCGGCCATCACTTTCGGCAACGATATAAGGCAGGTTGTGCGCCTGAATGACAGCCATGCGCTGCGCCATCTCCGCGGCATCCGGCGGCACTTCCTCGAACGAGGCGAGCCCGGTCAGGACATGCGTGGCGTAAATCGCCTGAATGGCGGGCGCGTCATTCGCGCATGCATCGCGCAGCCTGAATGCGCCTGCCTGAACGGGGGCCGTTTCCAATGTCCGTCTCAGGCGGCGAGAGCTGCGGTTTCAAGCGCGGCCAGGCGCGCCGCCAGCAGGCTCATATTCTCGGCGACCTTCGCGAGGCCTTCGGTGCGCTCGATCGTCGTCTCGTCCATGTAGAGCGCGCGATTGATTTCGATCTGGAGGGCATGCACGCCGACTTCGGGGCGGCCATAATTGCGGGTGATAAAGCCGCCCGAATAGGGCGCGTTGCGCACGACCGTGTAGCCCATCTCACGCAAGGTGTCCTCGACCAGGCCTGTCAGGGACCGGTTGCAGGCCCGGCCATGCGCATCGCCGAGGATGAAATCCACCTGGCGGCGGCGTCCGGCATCATTCTCCATGGGGCCCCCGATGGACGGCATCGAATGGCAGTCGATGAGTATGCAGGTGCCGAATGCCGTGCGGGTCTGCGTGATCAGGTCTTCCAACGCTTCATGGTAGGGCTGGTAACAACGTTCGATACGTTCGCGCGCCTCGGCGAAGGAGAGCTTGCACGAGTAAATTTCCGCGCCATTGGCAACCACGCGTGCGATCGTGCCGAGCCCCGCCGCCACGCGCGGTGAGCGCTTGTTGACGAACGCCGGCAGCGCCTCGATGAACATCGCCGGATCGAGCTCATAGGGTTCGCGGTTTGGGTCCACGAAGGCGCGGGGGAACAACGCCTTCAACAGCGGCGCGCCATGATGCGGCACCCGAGCGAACAACTCGTCGACAAACGAATCTTCCGAACGTCGGATGGCATGCGCATCGAGTTTGGACGCTGCGAGGAAGGCGTCGGGATAGGCCCGTCCGCTATGGGGCGATGAGAAGACCAGCGGTACACGCTGTTCAGCGGGCGCGAGAATCTCAATCGCGGCGTCGGAATCGTTGACGGTTTCGCGGTCCATAACATCTCTGATGTAGCGAAATGCGGCCTGACTGTCACCCTTGACACGAATAGCTGTTTCGACGTGAACACCGGGAACGGGCTGGCGTCGGCGTGCTCGATTTTATTTACCCTTTTGAAACCCGTTGAGGGTAGCCTCAGGCACCCCTCGCTGACTGCGCGGGCCTTGCGTTATATGCCTGAAGGACATGTATTTCATGGCGCGAATTCTGCTCGCCGAGGACGATCAATCGATGCGTGAGTTTCTGACCCGCGCGCTCGAACGCAGTGGGCACGAGGTCACCGCTGTGGCGGATGGATTGTCCGCGCTGGACGCGGTCTCGGAGCGTGCCTACGACCTTCTGATCGCAGACATTGTGATGCCCGGGATCGACGGCATCGAGGTTTCGCGTCAGGCAAGCAAGGTGAATGCTGACCTGAAGGTTCTGTTCATCACCGGTTTTGCGGCCGTGGCCATGAGTGCGCGCGAGGAGATGGGCGATACCAAGGTCCTGTCCAAGCCGTTCCACCTGCGCGAGCTCGTCGATAATGTGGATGCGATCCTCGAACAAGAGGTCGCCTAAAAGCGCTCTATGTCCGTATAGTGCCCGGAACATACTGACAGCAGAGTTGGGGCTCCCGTGTCGAACACCGCAGAAACAACAGCCGAAATTGCCTACACACCCGATGCCGATGACCGCACAGCGGAGCTGAGCGAAATCGTGCATGAGGACGACCGTTCCCGGGTCATCAAATACACCCTCAAGCCCGGTGAACAGACCGGTTGGCACACCCATGAGCTCGATTACGTGGTGATCTACCTCACCGCAGGCGAGCTCACATCGCACTTTGCCGACGGCACCACGAAGGTGTTCAGCTACGAACCTGGCAAGGCCGGATCCTATTCCGCGCCCGTGGAGCACAACGCGGTCAACACCGGCAGCACGGATGTCGTCGGTTACGAGATCGAGTACAAACGGTAACGCTTGTCAATTTGGCTGCTGCGCCTCTTGCCATTGGCCGGGGTGCGGTGTATCACCCGCCCCTGTCGTGGACGGAAGACCGGAGACGGGCTGCCGCCGACGACGCTGAAACCCGTATCAGGTGGGGCGCGTAGCTCAGCGGGAGAGCACTGTGTTGACATCGCAGGGGTCGCTGGTTCAATCCCAGCCGTGCCCACCATTTTCCTCTTGTTGAGCTTGGCCGACGCGCGGCCAAGGCGCTGATGCCGGACGCCCGGCGGATCATGTCCGGCCATCCCGTTGGGCGCCGCAATAGGGTGCCGCGATGACCGCGACCGTAAAGAAGATCTATCCATGCACCTGATGGTCGTCCTGGAAGACCGAATTTCCGAATGGGACGCCAAGGGCGAGATCCTGGACGGCTATTTCAATCCCGCCGGGGCCTTCGATAGCGTGACGGTCCTTGGTCTGGTGGATGACCGGCCGGACGAAGCGACGATCGCGCGTCTATGCGCTCCGGCACGCCACCGCTACTTGAATGCCGGCATCGACCGTCGGGAATTGATGTTTGCGACGTTCGGGCTGCGCCCGGGCCGGCTTGCGTCATGGTTGGGGCGTCTCACCGGAGACGTGGCGTCGGATCCGCCCGACATTGTGCGGGCCTATGGCGACGGCCTTGCGGCGGTCGCGGCCGCCGTGATTGGCCGCGCGGCTCAAATACCCTATGCCGTGAGCATTCACACGACCCCCGATCCACAGATCCAGTCGCGATATCTCGGCGCGCGGGACCGCCTGTGGCGACGTCTTCTGGAACCATCGGTCCATCGGGCGCTGCGCGACGCGGGTGCGGTCATGGCGGTATACGCGCCAATACGTGATTATCTTCCGGCCGACATCGCGGAGAAGGCAGTCGTGGTGCCCAATGTGGTTGGAATCGGCGCACGGGAGACCGTTGGCCCATCGGGCAGCGGACCGATGCAGGCACTTTGGCTGGGTCGTCAGATGCCTGGCCGCGACCCCCGGCCGATCATTGCGGCGCTGAACGTGACGCCGAATGTCGAATTAACGCTCGTCGGCGATGGCCTGCTTCATGATGCCGCGCGTCGCATGGTCGAAGACACCGGGCTGGAGCGCCGGACCACATTCATTCGGGCCATAGAAAATCGCGAACTGTGCGCGAAGTTGCCGGCTTACGACGTGTTGGTCGTGAACAGCGCCTTCCGGGAAATGCCCAAAACCGTCATGGAAGCCACATTGTCCGGCCTGCCGGTCATCGTTAATCGCTTGCCTGCAGCGGAGTCGCCGGAATATTCAAACTTGCCGGTTTTGTTCGTGGACGCAGACTCCGGTTCCTATGCGTCGGCGCTGCGGGATTTGGAGAGCAATTCGCGGAAACGGATCACGCTCGCCCGGGCAACGCAGGATGCGGCATGGCAATTGTGGGATCCGGACAAAGTCGCTACGCAAACGGCGGACATATTGCGCGCGCTCGTAACGGGCGCGCATTGAGGTTTCGATGACCGAGGATGTTGCATGTCGGGTTTGGTGATTTTCGGGACCAGACCCGAGGCGATCAAGCTTGCGCCGATGGTCGCGAATATTCGCGGCGCACAACCCGCCATCGATATTGGCGTTGTGTGCACCGGCCAGCATGCCGAGATCATGACGCAGACGTTGAACGCGCTCGATCTCGTGGTCGATGAGAACTTGAATCTCATGCAGCGCGACCAGACCCCGATGGAGGTGGTCGAGCGCACCATCGTCAGCCTGACGGAACGATACGCCAGCGAACGTCCGGACTGGGTTTTGGTGCAGGGCGATACGGCGACGGCGTTTGCCGGCGCGCTCTTCGGGTATCTCGGGGAGAGCACCGTTATTCACCTTGAGGCCGGCCTGCGCACGCACGATATCCACGAGCCGTGGCCGGAGGAGGGCTTCCGGCAGGAAATCGCGCGCCTGGCAGGCCTTCATCTGGCGCCCTATCCATGCGCGCGCGAGAATCTGCTGAATGAGGGCATCGAGCCGGACAGCATCCAGGTCATCGGGAACAGTGGCCTCGACAGCCAGGACGGGATGCTGGCGCAGATCGCGGACGACGATACGGCATGGCTGCCGAACGGGGACTTCGTGCTGGTCACATTGCACCGGCGTGAAAATCTCGGGGAGCGCCTCGAGGCAACATGTCGTGAACTTATTTCCACTCTGGATGCATATCCCGATCTTCAAATTCTCTGGCCGGTCCATCCCAACCCCAAGGTTCGGAGCACTGCCTTCGAGTTCTTCGGTGACCGGAAGGACCGGGTAATGTTGAGTGAGCCATTGGATTATCCGAAGTTTCTCCATGCACAGCGGGCCGCAAAATTTGTGGTGTCGGATTCCGGTGGGGTCCAGGAAGAGGCCGCCTCTCTCGGAACCCGGGTCGCGATTGTGCGAGAAAAAACCGAACGACCCGACGCTGTGGATCTCGGGCTGACGCGTATCGTCGGCGCAGATGCGACGGGTCTCGTCGACGCGGTGAATGATTTCATGGCGACGCCGGTCGATCCGGTCTCTGTGGCGAAATGGCGTGCGTTACAAGGCAACGGGAACGCCGGCGCGGCAGCAGCGACAGCGCTGCTGAATAAGATCGAGGCTGATCAGGCGGTCCGCCAACGGGCCTGAAGAAATGCCGTGATCCCGCTCGCTGCCAGATAGCTGACGAGGAACGCCCCCGCGAAATGCCACGGTTGCAGGCCCGAGGGGTTCACCGCCAGATACATCAAAGCAAGCACGCCGATCCCTGCTGCGAGGGCGATGGCCGAACGCTGCGTTACACGCGGCGGCAGCAGTTGTGGTCCCAGTCCTTGCTGGCCGGCCTTCAACACCACGGATAGGGCGAAGCCCATACGTGCCGCCGCCACGGAAATCGCGGTGCCGAGCAGGCCGATCTCCGGCAGGAGGATCACGATACCCGCGACCGCGACGATGCCCCACGCCAGCGATGTCCACATCAGGAAAACTGCCTTGCCGGTGATGTACAGATAATACTCCCACGGCGTGGCGGATTGATTCACAAACACGGCCAGGACGAGGACGCTCATCGTCGTCGGCGAGATGCGGAAAGTTTCGCCCACGGCGAGAGTGAGAATTTGCGCACCGAGGATGGCGAGCAAGACGGCGAGCGGTGTGCCCCAGGCAATGAAGTTTCCGAATAGCCGATGGGTCACTGCAAGTGCATCCGCTGGCGCATTGTTGGCCATGGCGCGGGCCATGCGCGGATAGAGCAGCCACCAATAGGGTGCCCCCCAGGACGCGAGAATCGCGATCAGTGTCTGAGCGGCGACATAGCGCCCCACCGTGTCGGCACCGGCCAGGCTGCCGACCAGGACGCGATCGACGAGCCCCATGAGAGCCTCGCCCAGGCCGGCGATCATAAATGGAATGCCCAGGGCGAGGGCCGACCGGATGCCGGACAAGGGGAGTATCGCGAACTGAGCCGGGCGAATGCGCTGCGACAGCACAAAATCCGCGCCGGCGCACAGGAAGAAGGCAAATTTGATCGCCGCTATGATCGAGATCGCGGCAACGGGTGTCAGGCCATCGAGGGCTGCCAGAACGACAACAGCCAAAAGAGAAGCCGCGGATTCGGCGATTTGAAGCAGTGTCGCAGACCGGACTCTGTGACGCGCGCGCAACGCCTCGAACAGCAGTGACTGCCAAGCCGCGATGGGGAGCAAAACCGCTGCCGTGCGAACCAGTGCGGGAGCCGCCGGGTGGTCGGAGAAATGGATCGCGATCGAGTTGGCTGCGGTCCACATGATGATGGCGAGGATCAATGAGACGACTGACGCGATCACGAAGGCCGTGGCGACCGGGGCCGCGATATCTTCCGTCGCGCTGGCGCCCGCGATTTGACGGATGACCGCAAAGCCAAGGCCGAGCAGGACTATCGGGACGAGCACCGCAACCAGTGCCTGGGTCTGCGAATAGCCACCAAATCCGTCTGCAGCCAGCCACCGCGCCAACAGGACCGCCATGACGAGTGCGGCTCCCTTGGTCATCCCCTCGGCCATGAATCGCAGCATGAGATCGCCGTCGATCCGGTGCCGTCCGATCATCATGTCAGGACATCCCGCCGTCTCGACGGGCAACGATGTACCAGCGTTCCGCCAAACCGGGCAGGCGGCGGGAGACGGCGGCGTCCCACCCGGGGTTTGTCTCGCTGCCTCGGGTTCGTTTGATCAATCCCGGGAGCCGCTGCAATCCCGGTGCAAGCAAGAATTGGGAGAGCACGCCATGGGCTTCCATCGAAATGATCTCCAGCCCATTTTGTTCGAGGAACCTGCGCGCCTGCTTTGCGGAATGGCCGAAGACACCGTTGAATCCGCGCCGGCGATAGTAGCGACGCCAATATTTTATCGCGAGCGATCGGGACCCTGCGATATCGACGATCAAAGTGCCACCGGGCCGCAACAATCCCGCCATCTCGGCAAGTGAGGCCTCCTGATCCCGCGGCGACAGCAACAGCAATGTCGAAAAACAATAGATGAGATCGAAGCTGGTTTCGGTCAGCGGCAATCGGGGCAGGGCGGCCGCGCAGGGCAGAACTGTGCCGTCGAGATCACGCGCGTCGGCGCGTTGGACGAGCCGCGCGAGCATCTGCTCGCTCGGGTCGACGGCGACCACGTCCAGCCGCCTGGCGATCTCGAGAGCATGGCGACCGTTGGCGGAACCAATGTCGGCCACGATGCCGGTCTCTGGCGCATGGGTATCGATCAGAGTCCATTTCCGGGTCTGGATATAATCCGCCCCGATGTGGGTCGGATATTCCGCCGCCTCGCGATCGAAATGCGCCGCGATGTCCCTCACGCATCCCCCATGTCGTCGCTCCGGCGCGCCGATCTGAAAAGCTCCAGCAGGGCGGCGATCATCGGCCGGGGTGTCAGTGTGCCGCGATAGTAGGGCGCGAGCTCGCCGCCAAACCCCTTCTTGAAATCACTGATGCGGCGTCGTTTTCCGGCAGGCGCGCCGGGGAAGGCCTCGCCACATTCGTATCCGGCGAGATCCCGCGCTGCGAACGCCTTGATCGCGTGCCACTGGACCAGATCATTTGCACCGCTTGTCAGGGCCGTCTCGTCGCTGGCCACGACCCAATAGAGGGCATTGTTTTTGTAGACCGCAAAGATATGGATCGCGATCGTTCGGCCGTCCGGTGCGACAGCGCAAAACCCCGTCGCCAGGCCGCACGCCAAGAAATTATCGAATATGGCGTCAAAATAGGCCGCCGGCTTGGCCGGCAGGCCATTGCGCAACGAGGCGCCCTGATGAAGACGCAGGAAGTCTGCCCGGTCTTCCGGCACGACATCGCGGACGGTGAACCCGCCACGCTCGGCCTTGTTGACAGTTTTGCGAACACGATGCTCGAGATTGCGCCAAAGCTCGTCCTCGCTGCGTTCCGCAAGGTCGAGAATCCAGCTCTGGGTCGAGGCGTCGGCACAGCCGAGCAAGGCAAGCGGATTGACACCGGTGACCCCGGCGTCCCGTCGGGCCGGCGCGAGGGGCGCCATGGCCAGCTCGACCCGATGCGCGCCTTCGCTTTTCGCGAGACTCAGCAGGCCGGCGCGCACATCGCGTTCGGTGTGGGTGCGTTGGCGTGGAGACAGCGCCGGTGAATAGGCGGGCCCGCCGGTGGATTCCAGCCGGCAGGTCAGTCGCTGTGCCGGCCAGCGGCCCAGGACGCGGCGCATGGGGATCAGCGCGACGGGCTGGTTCGTCGTTGGGTCCAGAAGTGCGAAGCTGACGTCTGTGGTGTTCGGCCAGGTGGCATAAGCTTCGATGGCTTCCCAGCGATGCCAGATCCAGGCGTCAGGAAACAGGTCCGCTGACCGGTTCCATTCTTCGATTCCGGTGTCCGGACGCGAGACAAGATTTAAGTTTGAACCCACGATCAACCCTCTCGTGGAAATACTTACTCGCTTGTTCGCGGTCCCGCCAACCCGGCACTGGCGCCGAGGAGGTAGACGAAGACGAAGTGGGCCCAATGATAGCGAAATACCGAGCTGTCCACTGTCTGATGAACGAACAGCGCGATGAGCAACGAGATAACAGCGATTTCGGTGGCTGTGATATCCCGGCCTCGGCTCGTGGTTCTGAAAACCGGATGGAACCAGCAGGCAAGAACCAGGACCATCCCGACGACCCCGGTTTCGAGGAGCATCGATAAAGGGACGGAATGTGCAGCAGTCTCGAGATCGAGGGGGCCGTATACCGCCTCCTGGGTCAAACCAAAGCCCACCCCCGACGTCCAGACATCGCCAATAAACTGCATGGCTATGAGCCACACATGGGCGCGCTCGCGGAGTTCAAGGACCTCGTTGGTCCCGGGGTCGGGAGACGCGCCCGTGATCCAGGTTGTTGCATACAACGCCAATGCGAGGCCGATGACGATGATCGCGCAGGCACGCGTCGCTCCAAGGCGGTCGGTCCGCAGAAGAACAACGATGAATATGCCGGTCAGTGCCATGGCAATCGCAGCCCGGGACACCGATGCGAAGACCAGCATGGCAACAACGCCCACAGTCAGGATGATCGCGGCCCCAAGTAAGTTTCGTCGGGGTTTGACGATGGCGCAAAGTGAAATGAGGGCGATGGCGGCGAACAGCCCCATGCTGTTGGGGTTTGATGTCAAACCGGAGAACCGGGGAATGTAGATCCTGTGGTCCATAAATTGGTATGGCCGCCCGCCTTGCGCGGTTCCAATTGTCCATCCGTCCAGATCGATTAGAAGACGACCAAGTGCCGTTACGCCCCCGGTGTCCAGGTTGTGGAAAACCAACACGATCACCGTGAAGGCCGTAGAGGTGAGCGCGATGACGACCACCAGCGCAGTGAACCAGAGAAATGTCTGCTGCGGTCGCGGGTCGCGCGCGGCCAGCGCACACAATAGAATCCCGGGTGCGAATACGAGCAGCCAGCGCCGCAGGCCGGTGATGGGGTCGTCCGCCCACAACAGGGTCACGGCTGCCCAGCCCGCGATCAGTATCAATGGGACAACACCGCGAAAATTCACGAAAAGGCGGGTGCGCAGGAGCAATGCCGCGCCGCCAAGCGCGATGAGTTGAAGCCCCAGTACCATTGTTGGCGGTGGTGATACGAAGCCCTCGGAATTGTAGTAGCCGAGGAACCCGACCAGGCTAACCAGCAAGGCGAACCAGGTTAACCCGCGAGCCCAGATATCAAGTCTGGTCTCACGCCGGTTTTCATCATCATATGACATCGTCACGCCGGACCGGCGTTTGACGCGATCACCTGGTCCAGAATGTCGCGGAAGCGGCGACCGATCCGGTCTATCGCGTACGCGTCCCGCGCCGCATCCGATTCTTCTGCCTTTGTCGCGTTGACGCCCTGGATGGCATCGACCATTGCGGCGGCGACTTCGGACGGATCGTCGGGGCTGACCGACCAGCCTCCGATACGATCGATCAGGTCTTTCGTGGGGCCTTCCGGTGTGATTGCGAAGATCGGGCGCTGGGTGCCCAGATAGTCAACAATCTTCGATGTCAGAAATATTGAGCGCGAGGCCATCGGTGCGTCGCTGATCACCAGCAGGTCGAAATTTTTCATGCGGGCGAGCGCGTCGGTATGGGGGAGGACGCCGCTATGCGAGACATGTTTTGTCGCGCCGGGGTAGTTGGCGAGTTCACGTTTGAAGGCCTCGCCACCCAGTCCGAAGACCTCGAGCGTGAACTCAGGTGACGCTGCATTGCCTGCAACATGCTCGACCGCATCGAGGATCAGCCGCGGTGTTCTCGGGCCGTAAAACGTCCCGAACATGCCGAGCCGGATTGTCTTCGATGCCGGTGTGGCGGTTTGTTCGCCATAGAGCGTCTGGTCGAATCCGTGGGGTATGATGTGGCTCTTTTCTGCGATCGCAATACCCGAGTTCAGCGCCGCGAAATGGTCCCGCATGTCTGCGGTGGGAAAGACCAGCGCGTCGGCCTCACGCAAGACCCGGCGTTCCAGATTGCGGCTCCACGATGACATCAGCGGAACCTGGCGTTCATAGGTGCCGCCCGACCACGGGTCCGAAAAACAGGCAACCCAGGGCAGGTCGGGATGACGCCGCTTCAGGCGGCGTCCCGCAGCGTGGACGGAATGATATTGTGAACGCGTCACCAGGCAATCATATCCGTCGGGTTGCATGGCCTCCGCACGGGCCGTGGTCGCGCGTGAAAGCATGAGATACCGATCAGGCCGTATGGGCAGGCGCGATATTTTCCCCAGCAACCGAAACAGCCCACCGTCGATCCGCTCAATGCGTCCGAAACGGGATTCGACATACGCGTCGAGACTGTGATCGGCGGGTTGTGCGAACAGATGCGGTGATGCGGTCACGACATCGACCTCGGCCGCCGGAATGGCGGACATGGTCTTGGATGACACGAATGCCTCGGGGCTGGCGACCGGCGGAAAACAATAGCCGAGACACAGGATGCGCATTCTGGAGTCAGCCATGCCGGGCCTCGCCAAGCAGCGATGCGAAGTCTCCGGCGGAGTAAGGTGCAAAGCGCGTAAGCATTGCGAGAACATCTTCGTCGGCCGCGACGTCGGCCGGGTCCAGATAGATGTTGAGCAGTCCCGGTTGATCCGCCTCCATCGATGCCAGATAGGCCCGCAATTCGTCGAGCAGGCGACGCGATGTGCCGTCGCCGCCGCGTATCAATCCCCAGCTGTCGAGTATCTGTCCCGGTTCGCTAAGGCATCCGCTCACGGGAAATTCGATGATACCCGCACGCGTAAAGAAAGGCCCGTACCGCAAGCCGAACAGAGGCCGGGTGGAGCTTGAGTAGCGATACCCGAGTTCGGACAGGAACTGCCAGAGCGCGACCAGATCGCGGGGGCTCTCGAAACTCGCGAAATGCGGGGTTCGAAATCCATTGGGGCGTTGGTCGAGAATGTCACCAATTGCCTCGTCGCCCCGACGAATGTCGTCTTGCCAGTCCGCCCTGGACACCGCGCCATAGAAATATGTTGAGGCCACGTCGCCGGAGGCAGGGTCGATCTCGGCATGGCGGCGAAAGCCATGGTTGAGGAACACGGCCCCATCCTGAGCAATTGCGCGGTAGTCGTCGGCTGACGCGGCCAGCACTTCGCCGGCGACCGCATACAGGGGCGACAGGCCGCCCGACCGGAGCCTTGCATGCATCGCGCCGACCACGGCGCTGTCGGCATCGGTGTCGCAATCGAAGGACAGAATGAAGTGAGGCTGTCGCAAGCCCGCCCGCCGCGCGAGCGCAACGCTGCGCGTCACGGCCCGTTGCGGGCGCCACCGACTATAGGCCCAGGCCCAGGCGAGCCCGGGATCGCGCGCGGCCTTAGCGAGCTTGTCGATCATGGGCAATCGGGCTGTGGGAGACGCAAAATTCAGACATTGGTGCACCTGGGCTCTTCGCGATGGAATTCCGCCATCGTGGACAGCCAGTGTTGTTGGTAGATCGTCGAACGGATTGTACGTGATTCTGGTGCAGTACCGGGATGTTCGTCGATCGACGGTAAGCGCGCATTCGTGGACTCCCTCATATTCAGCGCCATAGACTGTCGTTTGCGCGTGGCGGCACGGGTGGGTGACACAAAAGGGGGGTTGCACGATGACGGATAGCGCAGATGACGTATCAGGGGCGGCCGGGGTTACGGCGGCACTCAACTATCTGATCGACACAAGCGAGACGCCGGTGTTCCGGCAAACCACGGCAGCCACCGACACTGTCAGCGTGAGCGGCGCGCGCGAGCCGCGCATGGTTGCGATTCGAAATGCCCGCCCGTTGGCTGAGGGTTTGTCTCTGGATATCGAGGGATTCGCTTTCGCCGAGCAGGTCACGAAAGTGGCCGACTTCAATGACGATGCGCAGTTGGCATCCGTCTATACGCCGGAAATCGAAAAGCTGGTGGCCAGGATCGCTGGGGCCAGCGAGGCCGTGGTGTTCGACCACACCCGGCGTTCGACCGACCCATCGCACCGGGAGAAATATGGCTCGCGCGATCCCGTTCCGGCACCCCATAGCGATTACGACGATGCCTCCGCCAGACAGCGAATGCGTGACAAGTTCGGTGATGCGGCAGACGAACGCCTGAGGGGGCGGTTCGCAATCGTGAACGTCTGGCGCTCGATGTCCGGTCCGATCGAGCAGTGGCCGCTGACCATTTGCGATTCGCGCACCATCGATGACGATTTTCTGATCTCGACCCGTCGTGAGGCGCCTATCCGTCCGGAGCCGTCCTTCGAATATGCCCGTCCGAGTGCCACGCGCCACGCCGCCTATGATCCCAACCATCGCTGGTACTACTTCCCGCACATGACGCGGGACGAAGTCCTGCTGTTCAAGAACTACGACACGCTCACTGACGGCACGGCGCGCTTTGCGCTGCACTCCGCCTTCGAGGATCCCGATACGCCGGCAGACCCAGCGCAGCGCGAGACCATCGAGACGCGCGCCTTCGTGTTCTTCGACTAGAACTGCCCGCGACCAGGAGAACAGACATGTCCGATCCCGTCGTAACCGTCGAGGAGGCCGGCGGTGGCACGCTGATTGTGCGCCTGAACCGGCCGCACAAACGCAATGCGTTGTCGTCGGAGCTGAAGCGTGAGCTCGCCGCAACGGCGCGCATGCTGGCCGAACGAACCGACATCGGCGCGATCATCCTGACCGGGGCGGGCGGCGCCTTCTGCGCGGGCAACGATCTCTCCGAACCGGACTCGTTCGCGCAAGACCTTCCGCTGGCCGAGGCCCGCCGCCACATCCGCCTCGGCCTGGAGATGTGCCGGGCCTGGGAGGCGCTGCCCCAGCTGACGATCGCGGCGGTGGACCGGTTCGCGATCGGCGGCGGCATTTCGCTCGCCCTGTCTTGCGACTTCCGTATTCTCCAGACAGGCGCCTGGCTGCGCGCGCCCGAGGTGGAACTCGGCATCACCTATTCCTGGGGCACGTTGCCCCGACTTGTGCGCCTCGTCGGGCCGGCGCGCGCGAAACTGATCGCGGGGCTGTGTCGTCGGGTCGAGGCCGCGACGGCGCTCGACTGGGGTCTATGTGAAGAGGTGAGTGACGATACGATGGCGGCGGCACTGGCGATGGCGGCGGAGATCACCGCCAAGCCGCGCGTGGCCCAGCAGATGGTCAAGGAATCCGTGAACCGCCTGTTCGCGGGGCCGGACACCGCGACCCTGGAGCAGGATCAGGTGTTACTCAATATGACCGATCCGGATGCCCAGGCCCGACAGAGTGAGGTTTTGGGTCGCTTGCGTGGTGATTGAAGCCGGTACCCGGCCCGCGGGCGCGCGCGCTCGCATCATGCGGCATACCGTCCGCGGCATCTCAATTCTGCTTGCCGGTTTTCTGGTGGCCGCGCTCGCATTGACGTCGGCTTCTGCACAGGAGCGCACACCGCGCTACGCCATCTATTACAACTCCAACGCGAGCCCGCCGGAGGCCCTGATCGGGACGCCGTATACCCATGTGATCCTGTCGTTCATCACCGTCGCGCCCGGTGTGTCGGACCCCAGTGTGCCGGACAAGGGGCCTGTCTCAGTGGTCGTACCCGGCAAGCTCGCGCCCGCGCTGGCGGTGATCGGCCGCTTGCAGGCGGAAGGCAAGCGCGTGCTGATTTCGTTCGGCGGTGGGGACATGCAACTCGTCGACTACACGGGGCTCGTCGGCCGCGAGGAGGCGCTCGCCGATGCCATCGCGGCCTTTGTGTCCGTGCATGGTTTCGACGGTGTCGACATTGATTTCGAAGTGAGTGCGGCGCTTCACAGCCGACGGCGACCCGGCGTGCTCGACGGTCGGCGTTTTCTCATCGACCTGACCGCGGCCTTGCATAAACGGCTGCCGGCGGAAGCGCTCATCAGCCACGCCCCGCAAGCGCCATATCTGGACCCGGCCTGGCATGGCGGCCCGTATCTCGATGTGTTGCGCGCCGTTGGCGATGCGATCGATTGGATAACGGTCCAGTACTACAACAACCCGGCCTACGAGACCCCGGTGGCGAGGCGGATCGTCGGGCAGCCTCCACGACCGTTCGCGACGTCCTACGCCAGTATCGCGAATTCATTCTGGTCGTCCGAGAAGACGCTCGTCGGCCTTCCCGTTTATCGCGAAGACGCGTCCAGCGGGCATCTGCCGCCGCAAAGAGTCGTGTCCGAGGTCGTCTGTCCGTTGCGCGATCGATACGGCCGGAGGTTCGGCGGGCTGACGGGCTGGCAGTTCTCGACTCTGACGCAGGATCATCGTTTCTGGAACAATCGGATGTCGGATGTCGGGTGCCGTGACCGGTTCGGCTTGTGAAGGATGATTTCGGGATAAGTCCGGACAACATCCACTTCCCTCCGTCTCACAAATCCGTTACACAAAAAGAAAAAAATGCCAGTTTCTTAACTTTAAGGGAGAGGAATTCGATGAAATTCCAACGCAAAACAATGTGGGCGGGTGCCGTATCGGCTATCGCTCTTCTCGCAGCCGGTTCGGTTGCACAGGCTGACGGCCACCTCAATGCACAGGAAAAGGCGCTTATCGCCGGTGCGAAGGCTGAGGGTGCTGTCACCATCATCAACCCGTTGTTCAGCGACCGTACGTCGCAGCGCATGGGTGCGGCATTCAAGAAGCGTTATGGCCTCGGCGACGACTTCAAGTTCGCCAGCCTGCGTAAGGGCACAGGCGCCACGGTGGCCCAGGTTCGTCAGGAAATTCTGGCGGACAAGTTCACCGTCGACATGATCCTGGTCTCGGCTCCGGGTTTCTTCGACCAGGCCGCCAAGCGCGGCGCGTTCGCCGAGCTCGATTCGGGCTACTGGGGTGATTTCTCCAAGACCATGGAGAACGCCGGTCAGTATTCCAACTACCCGCTCGTCGTGACGCCGCTGGCGTACACGTTCCAGCCGGTCTGGAATGCATCCTGCCCGGGCATGGAGAACTTCAACGTCACGTCCTATAAGGACGCCATTGCGGCGGGTCTGTCGGGCAAGACGATCTCCTCCGACATCACCAAGTCGTTCACCTATTCGAACACTGTGGTGGCGCTGGGTGAGGCGGGTGCCGTCGATTTCGACGAATTCTGGCCGGAACTCAAGAAGACCGACCCCATCGTCGAGTTCCGCACTGAGCCGAAGATGCAGATGGTCATCTCTTGCCAGCGTCCGTTCGACATGTGGAACCTCTCGGGCCGCGTGTATCAGAACGTGCTGAAGTCGCCGGATCTTGCTGCCAAGCTCAAGATCGGTTCCTTCTCCGAAGGCCAGGTCCTGCTGGGCAACCAGATGGCCGTGCTGAAGGGTGCCCCGCATCCGAACGCCGGCAAGCTGCTCGCCGAGTTCCTGATGTCCAAGGAAGGCTCCGACATCTTCGTCGAGGGTGAGGCGATCTACTCGCTGCGTGACGGCTACACGCCGCCGGCAGCAACCGCGCCGTACCTTCTTGATCTGAGCACAGTGAAGCTGATCGGTCTGAAAGACTGGGTCGCGGCACAGGGCGAGTTCAAGAAAGTTCGCGGTCTGTGGCAGGAGAACTTCCGCTAGGCCATAAGGTCTGACGGTGTCGCGGGGTCCGGATCAAATCCGGGCCCCGCGATTACTTTTCTTCTGAAATTCAGCCTTTTCCAGTCGCGCGCGGATTTTGTCGTGTGACTCCATAATTATTTGATCCGGTGGAACTGCGATGACCGCGGAAACCCTCTCACCCACACGTGAGCGTTCGCCACTCAACAACCGCCTGCGCGCCATGATGACGCAGGAAAATCTGATCACGTTTGTCGTGGCGATTATTGTTGCAGGCGCGGTGATCGTGCCGCTGGCGGTTTTGTTTGTCTCCAGCTTCAAGGTGCTCGACCCGTTGGGTTGGGACACGACGTGGGGCTTCGGCAACTATGTCGAGATCGTGACCGACCGGATCATCCCGAAGGCGTTTCTCAACACGCTGATAATTTCTTCCGGCTCGACGGTGCTGGCGACTTTCCTCGGTGTGTCACTGGCCTGGATCAACGCCCGGACCAACTGCCCGGGCCGTGATTATCTTGAGCCCTACAACCTGATTCCGTTCTTCCTCTCGCCGTTCATTGGCGCAATTGCCTGGCACAATCTGGGTGAGCCCCAGACCGGGCTGCTCAACAACTGGGCGCGCCAAATCTTCGGTATCGAGGGTGCGATCATCAATGTCGACAATATCTGGGGCGTGATCTGGGTCACGGGTATTTTCTTTGCGCCCCTTGTCTATCTCTTCGTGGTCGGCTCGTTGCGACGCATGGATCCATCGCTGGAAGACAGCGCGCGGACAACTGGCGCCGGCCTCGTGCGCACGACCATGACCGTCACCCTGCCGCTGGTCATGCCGGGCATTCTGTCCGGCGCGATCATCGTGTTCGTGACCAGCGCCGGTGAGTTCGGCGTGCCGTTCAAGCTGTCGGCACCCTATGGCTGGGAAACCCTGACGACGCAGATCTTCTCGAAGGCGGTCGGCGATGACGCCAACCACTTCCTGGGCGCGGCCATGAGCATGGCGCTGGGCGTCATCACCGTGTTCCTGATCTGGGTGCAGCAGCGCTACATCGCGCCGCGCTCCTTCACGACCGTGACCGGCAAGGGCTTCCGCCCGAACGTGCTCGATCTCGGCCGGTGGCGCTGGTTGGCCTTCGCCTACAACCTGATGTTCATCGCCGTAGCGGTGGTCCTGCCGATTGTCTGCCTGATCATCGTCAGCCTGCATCCGGTGTGGACCGGCAAAATTGTGTGGGCGGATCTCACGACGATCAACTATGTGAAGACCCTGTTCTGGTGGCGTCCCGACGCGATTGCGGCGGCGACCAACGGCATCGCCAATTCGCTGATCCTGGCCTTCGGCGGCGCATCGATCGCCATGGTGATGGCGCTGGTCATCTCCTACATGATCCATCGCACCAAGGGCTTCGGCGTGCGGATGCTCGACTTCCTGTCAGTGGTGCCGATCGGCTTCCCGGGCATCGTGCTCGCGATGGGCGTGCTGGTGACCTACATCCAGACGCCGATCTACGCGACCTTGTGGATCTTGATGCTGGCCTACATCACGCGGTTCTTCCCCTATGGGCAGCGCAACATCTCGTCGATCATGCTGGCGATCTCCGAGGAGCTCGATCAGTCGTCGCGGATGGCGGGGGCGTCCTGGTTCACCACCCTGTGGCGGATCACGATACCGCTGCTTAAACCGGGGCTGTTCGCGGGCTGGATTTTGCTGTTCATCATCTTCCTGCGTGAACTGTCTATCTCGATCATTCTGTTCACCACGGGCACCGAGACCCTCTCGGTCGGCGTCTACTATCTGACGAACTTCGAGAACGAGCCGCTCACCGCGGCCCTGTCGATGGCACAGACGGTGCTGCTGCTGATCGCAATTTACGCATTCCGCCGGTTCGCCGGTCGCGAAGCCCTGACGGCCTAGGCGGAGGAGTTAGTTATGACCACCGAGACAATTGACGCCTATCTGCAGGTCGACAACCTCGTCAAATATTTCGGCAACGACAAGGCCGTGGACGACATCTCCTTCGGCATTCCGGAGGGGGCGTTCCTCACACTTTTGGGGCCGTCGGGCTGTGGCAAGACCACCACCCTGATGAGCGTTGCCGGGCTGCATTCCATCGATGGGGGCCGCATCAAGGTCGGGGACACCGTGTTCACGTCGCCCAAGGAAGGCCTGTTTCTGCCGCCGGAGAAGCGCGACATCGGCATGGTCTTCCAGAGTTACGCGATCTGGCCGCACATGACCGTGGCTGAGAATGTCGCCTATCCCCTGGAAATTCGGAAGATGCAGCAATCCGAGATCGACGACCGGGTGTCCGAAGTCCTCAAGCTGGTAGGGCTGACGGACGAGACGGACAAGTTGGCGACCAACCTGTCGGGCGGCCAGCAGCAGCGCGCCTCGCTGGCCCGTGCCATCGTCTCGAATCCGCGGCTGTTGTTGTTCGATGAGCCTTTGTCGAACCTCGATCTCAAGCTGCGCGAGCAGATGCGCGTCGAGCTCAAGCGAATCCAGAACGAAGTCGGCATCACCGCGATCTATGTGACCCATGATCAGGCCGAAGCGCTGGTGATGAGCGATGAAATCATCGTTATGAGCAAGGGCAAGATCGAGCAGCGTGGCGGGCCCCTCGAGATCTACTCACGGCCGGTCAACGAGTATGTCAGTAACTTCATCGGCGTCGCCAACCTGCTCAAGGGCAAGGTGATCGAGGTCAACGAGCCAGGTCAGGGCGTGTTCGAACTCGCGCAGGGCGGCAAGAAGGTAAAGATGCCCTGCCTGCTCAGCCCCGGCATCTCCGCCGGCGAGGATGCGGTGCTGTCCGTTCGTCCCGAGAATGTCCACGCGGTCCGCGAGAAGGACGATTCCACGAGCCTCGAGGGTGAAGTTACCTTCGCGATCTTCCTCGGCAGCCATGTGGATTGCCGGGTGCAGTGGGGCGACTTCGAGTGGAAGGTCATCGCCCATCCGCGTACCAAGCTGAAGGCCGGTGAAAAGGTCTATCTGTCATTTGATCCCGAGCACACGCTGGCGGTGCAACCATGAGCATGAATACCGATAGGATGGACTCGAAAGTATCCATCAGTCACCTTTTCAAGAGCTACGGCGCGGAAGCTGCGGTCAAGGACTTCAACCTGGAGGTCGCGCAGGGTGAATTCGTCACCCTTCTGGGCCCGTCGGGCTGCGGCAAGACAACCACCCTGCGCTGCGTCGCCGGGCTCGAGCGGCCGGAGGCCGGCGAGATCCGGATCGGCACCGAGACCGTGGTCGCACCGGAGAAGGACATCTTCCTGTATCCGGAGCACCGCAACATCGGCATGGTGTTCCAGAGCTATGCGGTCTGGCCGCATATGACCGTGTTCGACAATGTGGCCTATGGGCTGCGCGTGCGTCGTGCGTCGAGCTCCGAGATCAAGACCCGGACCATGAAGGCGCTGGAACTCGTCGGCCTCGATCAGCAGGCCGACCGGTTCGCCACGAAGCTTTCGGGCGGTCAGCGCCAGCGCGTCGCGCTCGCACGAGCGATCGTCTACGAACCCGAGGTCATCCTGTTCGATGAGCCGCTCTCGAACCTAGATGCCAAGCTGCGTGAGCAGATGCGCGACGAGATCGTGCGCCTGCAGAAGGAAGTCGGGATCACCTCGATCTTCGTCACCCATGATCAGTCCGAGGCGCTCGTGATGAGCGATCGTGTCGTGGTGATGGACAAGGCGGTGATCCAGCAGATCGGCGACCCGCAGGATATCTATGCGAACCCGGTCAATTCCTTCGTCGCCAACTTCATCGGTGTGACGAGCCTGCTCGAAGGCACGCTTTCCGGTCGCGATGGCGAGGTCTGTAATGTGGAAGTGCCCGGCGTCAACGGTCACGACACACTCCACATCCAGGCCGTAGGTGGGGCGGGCGCACAGCCCGGCGACAAGCTGTTCCTCAGCCTGCGCCCGGAAGACATCACGCTGCATCTGGACAAGCCCGAGGGCACCGGTCACGGCAATGTCGTCGAGGGCAATGTCATCGACACGATCTATCTGGGTAGCTTCCTCGAAGGCCGCGTCCGGGTCGGCCAGCATGAGATCGGCATTCAAATCGATCATTACGAGAATCTGACCCCCGGCCAGAGCGTGTATCTCTCGTTCCAGCCCGAACATGGTCTCTGTCTGACCGACTAGGAACCTTTGTCATGAGTATGCGTATTCTTGTGTTCGGCGCCGGCGGTGTCGGCGCCTATTTCGGTGGCCGTCTGGCTGAGGCCGGCTGTGACGTGACCTTCCTCGTGCGCCCGCATCGCCAGGCGCAGCTCGCCGAGCGTGGTTTGGTCGTGCACAGCGATTTCTTCGATGACTTCTCGGTCCCGGTGAACACCGTGACCGCCGAGCAGATGTCGGGCGAATACGACCTGATCCTCCTGGCCTGCAAGGCCTATGATCTCGGCGCGGCGATGGATGTCATCGCGCCCGCCGTCGGTGGGCAAACCACAATTCTGCCGCTGCTGAACGGCATGAAACAGGTCGATCTGCTGCAGGCGCGGTTCGGCGACGACAAGGTGCTCGGCGGGACCTGTTACATCGGTGCCAGGCGCGATCCGGAAAATGGCGACATCACCCATTTCGGGGATTTCCACCGCATTGCCTATGGCGAGATGGCGGGCGGAATGTCGGCGCGGGTTGAAGCCTTCGCAGCGCTCAACGATACGGTCAAGTTCGACATCGATCCGAGCCCTGATGTCTCGCAGGTGATGTGGGACAAGTTCGCGATGCTGTGCGCCATGTCGTCGGTCAACACGATCAGCCGCGGCACGGTGGGAGAGATCCTCGACACGCCATCGGGCGCAGCGTTCCTGGCTGCCGCACTCGCCGAATGTCGCGACACGGCCGATGCGCTGGGCCACACGGTGACCGACAAGACCATCGCGACCTATGAGAAGATGTTCTCGACCCAGGGCTCGAAATTCGCCTCGTCGATGCTGCGCGACGTGCTGGCCGGAAACCGGTCGGAGGGTGATCACATTATCGGCGACATGGTGGATCGCGCCGAGGCCGCCGGGCTGCACACCCCGATCCTGCTGGCCGCACGCGCCGGCCTGGCCGTGCACGAAAAGAACGTCGCCGAGGCCGCGTCCTAGGCACTGCCACCCAATTCAGGAGACACCCGATGGACATCAACAATCTTTCGGTTACGGAAATGAATGCCTTCGTGGCGCGGTTTTCCGATCTCACGGGTTCCGACGAGGCGTTCGTCGACAGCCGTCTCCCGGGGCATAAGCGCTTCAAGATCAACATCGTCGGCATGGGCGTGGTCGAGGCCACCGACAAGCCGGAGCTCGCCCCGAATATTCCGCTCCCTGCCAAGGGTTTCAACCTCGGCATGATCCAGGCCGAAACCGGCAACGGCGCCGCCCTGCATTCCCACGAGACCGAAGAAGTCTTCATGCCCCTGATCGGGCCGTGGGAGGTCTATTGGTCGACCGACGAAGGGGACAAGTCGATCACGCTGGAGCCGTTTGATTCGATCAGCGTGCCCATGGGGGTCTATCGCGGCTTCCGCCATGTCGGGGAGGGCACCGGGACGCTCCTGACGATCATCGGCGGCCCGGAGGCCGGTCGGGTCGAATGGCATCCCACCATCACCGACGCCGCCTCCGAGACCGGACTCGCACGCGATGCTGCGGGTGAGTTGAAGGTCTCGGCATGAGCAAGGCGCTGGTCACCGGTGCATCCACCGGCCTGGGGCGCGAGATCGCACTCACCCTGGCACGCGCCGGCTATGACGTGGCGCTGGCGGATCGTGAGATCGGGCTCCTCGACGAGGTGATGAACCACCCGGACCTGTCCGGCGTGACAGCGATACCCGTCGAAATCGAACTCCTGTCCGAAGCCAGCATCCGCGAGGGCGTCGCGGGCGCGATTGACGGCCTCGGCGGGCTCGACACGTTGGTCAACAATGCCGGCCGCACGCTGCTTCAGAAGGTGGTGGATGTCACATGGGACGAGTGGGACTCGGTCATGGGCATCAATCTCAAGGGTGGCTATTTCGCGGCTGCGCGGCTGGCCGAACACTGCATTGGCGAGGGAAAAGCCGGGTCGGTGATCAATATCGCATCCACCCATGGCCTGACTGGACTGGCGGGGCGCTCGGTCTATGGGATCTCGAAGGGTGGCCTGATCCAGATGGCGCGTATGCTGGCCATCGAATGGGCCGAGGCAGGCATCCGGGTGAATGTCGTCGCACCGGGGACCGTGTTGACGGAATCCCGCCAGAAACTCCTGGAAGACCCCGACTTACGTGCCCGCATGCAAGCCCGCATCCCGACCGGGCAATTCCCGCAGGCACAGGAAATCGCCGACGCCGTGCTATTTCTCGCGAGCGCCGGCCCATCGCTCACGGGCCAGGTTATTGCCGTCGATGGCGGGCTGACCGCCGAATAGGACTATTCGTTGCTATTTTTCGCCCAACACGGCGACCGCGCGGATGGGGCTGCCCGTCCCGCCGCGAATCTTTAGCGGAAATCCGATAAACCGGAAACGGCCCTTGCCGACGACCTTGTCGAGGTTGGTGAGCCCTTCCATATGGGTGAAGCCCATATCCCTGCACACCAGATGCACCTCGAAATTGTCCTTGCCCGGGCGACCAGGGCTCACAGCCTCGACCCCGAACATGACGATCCCCTTGGCACCCAGCCATTCGGCGGACTCCTTGGTCAGGCCCGGGAAATCCGTGAGGAATTCCGGGGTGCCGAAGGTGCGGTCGTAGTGGGCCATGTAGAGGAACACCGTATCGCGCGGCTGGATTTCCACGCCGGCTGCCTTCTCGGCGGCCTCGAGCTCTTCCACGGTAATTCGGCTCTTGAGTTCCTTATGCGACAGGTCGAGGCAGACGGCCTCGGTGTAGAAATCCTCAAGCGGCATCTGGTCGACCGACAGCGCATTCGGGTCGGCGTCGAAATGCACCGGGGCGTCCACATGGCTGCCGGTGTGCTCGCCGAAGGACATGAACTTCGACGCGATCGAGAACCGGACCCCCTCGGCCACGCGTTCGGTCTCATGGGTGTTCCAGTCGGTGATCACCGCGGGCGGATGGTTTGCCAGCGTCGGACACTTGTGGAAAATTTCGCCGCTTAGGTCGATCAGTTGCATGTGTAGTTACTCCCCCAAATAAGCCGCCGGTGTTTATCCGTTACGGGTGAAATCAGTTTTCGTTTTCGTAGGATTCGACGCCGCCGAGATCGGACAGATCCTCCTCGCGGCCGCGCAGTTCGATGGTGTTGCGATCGGGATCGCGCAGGAAGACGGAAACATGGCCGCCGCGCCCGAATTTTACGGGCCCTTGCGTGATCTCGATGTTGTTTTCGTTTAGCAAGCGAATGCACCCGGCGATGGTGTCGACCCGGAACGCCACATGGGTGAACCCCGGATATTTTGTGTCCACATCCATCAGGATGTTGTCGCCGCCATTGTCGTCGCTGGCGTTGAACACGAGGTTGAGCTCGACCCCGTCATCGTTCTCGACTACGGCCACGGGGTCGTTGTCTGCCTTGTGGATCACCTTGAAGCCGAACAGCTCGTAGAACGCCATGGCGCGGTCCAGGTCCGCGACACGGATGCCGATATGATCGATGGTTTCGATTTTCATGCTGTGCGGTCTCCGGTTTGTCTTGGGTTCTGATTGTAGTCGCGTGGTCCCGGCAGGCCAATGACCGCATAGCCGCGTTGTATTGGCCGGGTCCGTTCGGGGCTAGGCAAACACCGCCAGCATCGCCGGCACCGTGAACACCGCGAGCAATGTCTGGGTCGTCAGGATGCCCGCCATCAGCTCATGATCGCCGCCCATCTGACGGGCCAGCACGTAGGACGTGATCGCGGTGGGCTGGCTGTGGAACAGCACCAGCATGGCCAACACCGAGGCCTCGAGGCCGAGCAGCGTCCCGAGCCCGACGGCGACCGCCGGCAGGATCAGGAGCTTGCCGAGACTGGCGACGAATATTCCGGGCAGATGCACGCCGACCGAGGCCAGGCGCAGTCCGGCACCCGCCGTCAGCAGCGCCAACGGCAGTCCCGCGGCGGCCAGCAGGGCGAAAGTGGAATCCACGATCTGCGGCACCGGCACCGTGGTCAGATTCACGGCGATCCCGACCAACGTGGCGACGATGAACGGGTTGGTGGCGAGCCGTTTGAACAGGGCGCCGAGATCGGCCTGCCCGTCGCGGCCCCAGCGGGCCAGTACCAGCACGGCGAAGATATTGGCGGTCACCGTGAAGAAGGCAACGGCGATGATTACCAGTGCGGCCCCGTCCGCCGGCAAAAGCACAGGTGCTGCGGCCAGCGTGATGAAGAAGTTGGCCCGGATCGAACCCTGGAACACGGACGTGAAACCGGCGTCGCCCTCCACCAGGATTCTGGAGAGCAGCGGGCGCAGCGCCAACAGGGCCAGGGCGACAATGACAACCGCGCCCAGCAACGCGATGACCATGCGCGAGAAGGGCAGGGAGGCGAGGTCGGCGTTGTACAAATCGTGGATGACCAACGCCGGGATCAGCACGAAGTAGGCCAGTTTCTCGGCCGGCCGCCACATGGTCTCGTCGCGCAGCCAAAGCGCCTTCAGGGCCCAGCCGATGGCGATGAGCAGGAAGATAGGCGCAAGCGCGAGAAAGGTTTCAAGCATGATTCAGCCGATGGTGCCGGGTCGGGCTGACGCGGGCGTCAGTGGCTCAGAATCTGACTGAGGAACAGTTTTGTCCGGTCCGACTGCGGGTTGTTGAAGAATTCGTCGGGGTTGTTCTGCTCCACGATCTGGCCTTCGTCCATGAAAATTACCCGGTCGGCGACCTGCGAGGCAAAGCCCATCTCATGGGTGACCACCATCATGGTCATGCCGGTGTCCGCCAGGTCGACCATCACGTCGAGCACTTCCTTGATCATCTCCGGATCGAGAGCCGAAGTTGGCTCGTCGAACAGCATGATCTTGGGCTTCATGCACAGCGAGCGGGCGATGGCCACGCGCTGCTGCTGGCCGCCCGACAGCTGGCCGGGAAACTTCAAGGCCTGCTCGGGAATTTTGACCCGCTCGAGATACTCCATTGCGACGGCCTCGGCCTCGGCCTTCGGGGTCTTGCGGACCCAGATCGGCGCCAGAGTGCAGTTCTCCAGCACCGTGAGATGCGGGAAGAGATTGAACGACTGGAACACCATGCCGACCTCGCGCCGCACGGCGTCGATGTTCTTGAGGTCGTTGGTCAGGCGTGTCCCGTCGACCAGGATGGCGCCTTCCTGATGTTCTTCCAGGCGGTTGATGCAGCGGATCAGGGTGGACTTGCCGCTGCCCGACGGGCCGCAGATGACGATCCGCTCGCCTTCGTTCACGCTCAGGTTGATGTCCCGCAACACATGGAAGGTGCCGTACCATTTGTTGAGCCCGTCGATTTCAATGACGGGCCGGCCGGCGGCGGTTTGGGTTTCGGTGGCATTCATGGATATCTCCCGTCAGCGACGGTCGGTGTCGAGTTTGCGTTCCAGGCGCATCGAATATCGCGACATGGAGAAGCAAACGGCGAAGAAGAAGAGGGCGACGACGACATAGGTCTCGGATGACAGGCCGAGCCAGTCGGGGTTGGAAACCATGGCATTGGCGATGCCGAGGATGTCGAACAGGCCGATCACGATCACCAGGGTGGTGTCCTTGAAAAGGCCGATGAAGGTGTTGACGATGCCGGGGATCGAGATCTTCAGCGCCTGGGGCAGAATAATCAGGCGCATCGACTTCCAGTAACTCAGTCCCATGGCCTGGGCGGCTTCATACTGTCCCTGGGGAATGGCCTGCAGGCCGCCACGGATGACTTCGGCCATATAGGCCGACGCGAAGGCCGTCACCATCACGATCACGCGGATCACCGAATCCAGCGCCACGTCGGGCGGCAGGAAGATCGGCAGGATGATGTTCGAAACGAACAGCAGGGTGATCAGGGGCACGCCGCGCACGACCTCGATGAAGATGATCGAGAACCAGCGGATCAGGGGCAGACGGGACTGGCGGCCCAGGGCGAGCACGATGCCGACGGGCAGGGACAAGACGATGCCGGCCAGGCCGACCACGAGGTTGAGGCTGAAACCACCGAGCTTGTCCGTGCTCACCGGCTCCAGGAAGAAACCGCCGACCAGCAGGTATGAGACGATGAACGGGTAGGCGACGGAGAACCAGCGCAGGTAGCGCTCGCCCGGGACATTGTCCATCAACCAGGGTGCGAGTGCGGGAAACAGCAGGAAGAAGGCGAGATTGACCCGCCAGGTCTCGGCCTGCGGGTAGAAGCCATAGAGGAACTGCCCCATCCGCTGATCGAGCCAGGCCCAGCACGCACCATGGCCGTCGCAGGCAAAGCGGTCATCGCCGACGAGTTGCCCCGAAAATATCGCCCAGTCGATGAAGGACGGGATCGAGAGCCAGAGAACATAGATCGCGAGCAGGGTCAGGATTGTGTTGGGTATGTTCGAGAACAGGTTCGCGCGCAGCCAGCCGACCAGGCCGCGGCTGCTCACCGGCGCGGCGCGCTGCGCGATCATGTCGTCTTTGGTGCGGAAGAAGGAATCCGACATCACCGCTCCACCAGGCGAATGCGCTTGTTGTACCAGTTCATAAAGGCCGAGGTGGCGAGGCTCAGGCTCAGATAGACCACCATCCAGATGGCGACCACTTCGAGCGAGCGCCCGGCCTGGTTAAGAATCGAGCCGCCAATCGAAACCAGATCCTGAAATCCGATCACGATGGCCAGGGACGAGTTCTTGGTCAGGTTGAGATACTGGCTGGTGAGCGGCGGAATAATCACACGCAGCGCCTGCGGCAGGATGATCTTGCGCATCGTCAGGTTGGGGCGCAGGCCCAGCGCGAACGCGGCCTCGCTCTGCCCACGCGTGACCGAGAGGATGCCCGATCGCACGATCTCCGAGATGAAGGCCCCGGTGTAGGTCGATAGGGCAAACCACAGCGCGATCAGTTCCGGCGTGATGTTGATGCCGCCGCTGAAGTTAAACCGGGTGCGATGGGGGATGTCCCAGTCGAGGGGTTGGCCCAGTGCCAGATAGACCAGCACCGGGAAAACGACAATCAGGCCGAGGCCGCACCAGCCCGCAGGGAATGTCTGCCCGGTTTGCTCCTGGCGCTTGCGGGCCCAGCGGCTGACGAAGAAGGCTGCGATCACGCCGAGGACAAGGGCGACGAAGACCCATCCGATTCCGGGTTCCAGGATGGGGCCGGGTATCCGGATGCCGCGATTGTTCAGGAACGCGGCGTCGCCGATAGACAGGCTGTCGCGAACCTTCGGGAGGCCCGTGAAGAGCGCCCACCAGAAAATGATCTGGAGCAGCACCGGCACGTTGCGAGTGAATTCCACGTAGGACGTCACGAGCCGGCTGACCAGCCAGTTGTCAGAAAGGCGTAGCACGCCGGCCGTGAAGCCGATGACGGTGGCCGTCACAATCCCCGCGGCCGAGACCATCAGCGTGTTCAGGAGGCCGACCAGAAGCGCGCGCGCAAATGATGACTGCGAGTTGTACTCGATCAGGGGTTGGTTGATGTCGAAGAAGGCGGGGTCCGAGAGGAACCCGAAACCGGATGCGAGCCCGGCGCGTTGCATGTTGTCGATGGTGTTCGAGGCGATGTAGGCGATGAAACCCAGGACGCTGACCAGGACAAGCACCTGAAGCAGGATGCCGCGACCGCGTTCGTCACGCCACAGGCGCAGCAGGCTGAAACGGCCGGAAATTTCGTTCGCGTTCAGGTCTGCCAAAATGGATGGCCGCTCTGCATTGGGTGGGAAAAAACGAAGGCCCGCGGAGGATGATCTCCGCGGGCCTGTCGAATTTACCTACCGCATCGGCGGGGCGTAGAGGATGCCGCCGTCGCTCCAGAGCGCGTTCAGGCCGCGCTCAAGGGCGAGAGCAGTGTCCGGTCCGAGGTAACGCTCGAAAATCTCGCTGTAGTTGCCTTCAGCCTTGATGGCGTTCACGGCCCAGTCCTTGGACAGGCCCAGCTGTTCAGCCAGCGAGCCTTCGGATCCGAGCATCCGGTTGATTTCCGGATTGTCGGAACCCTTCGCCAGTGCATCGACATTGGCCGAGGTGACGCCGAGCTCTTCGGCATTGATCAGCGCATTCAGGGTCCAGCGTGCGATGTCGGCCCACTGGTCGTCACCATGACGCACGAGCGGTCCGAGCGGCTCTTTGGAAATGATCTCCGGGAAGATCATGTGCGCCTTCGGGTTGGGGAAGGTCGAGCGCGTGGCCGCGAGGCCCGAGGCATCTGTCGTGTAGGCGTCGCAACGCTCGGCCTCATAGGCCTTGCGGGCTTCCTCGTTGGTCTCGATCGGCACAGGCTCATATTCAATTTTGTTGACCCGGAAGAAGTCGGCCAGGTTGAGCTGGGTCGTGGTGCCGGTCTGGATGCAGATCGAGGCGCCATCGAGCTCATTGAGCTTCTTTGCGCCGAGCGCGGTGCGACCGATAAAACCCTGTCCGTCATAATAATTGACGCCGACGAACGTGAACTTCAGGTCGACATCGCGCGAGAAGGTCCATGTGGTGTTGCGCGACAGGACATCGATCTCGCCCGAGGTCAGGGCCGGGAAACGGTTCTTGCCCGTCAGGTTGACGAATTTGACCTTGTCGCCATCGCCGAGCACAGCGCCGGCAAGTGCGCGGCAGTAGGCCACGTCGAAGCCGGTCCAGTTGCCCTTGTCATCGGTGAACGCAAAGCCGGGAAGGCCTGTGTTGATACCGCATTTGAGCTCTCCGGCGGCACGGACATCGTCCAGCGTCGCCGCGTGTGCGGTGTTTGCATTGCTGCCGATTGCCATGAGGCCGGCGACAGCAACAACGCCTGTCAGTAGTTTCGCTTTCATCTTGATTCTCCCTGGTTGGTGTCCGCTGTTGGGTTTTTCCCAAATGCGCGGTTCGCTCTTTCTTTTTATCTGCCTTGATCTTGCCTGTATCGGGAGCCACCCGACAACAGGGTTATCAAATAAATTGATCTCCTCCATTCGTCGGAGGCACACTCCCGGAATGCCTGTTTTTCCAGCATTTGTGCAGGGTCCATGGTCTCAGCGTGTGGCCGCAGTCGCGATGTGTCTTGGATTGGTTGCCTGTGCGTCACCCCCGCACAACCCCGCGCCCCCCGCCACGAATGTTTCAGGTCCCGTCACGGTCGTGGCGTTTGGTGACATGCCGTACCGCACGGCGGATCTTCCGGCCTACGAGGCGTTGCTCCGTGCGATCAGCGCAGAGGCGCCGGATGTCTCCATCAACGTGGGCGACATCAAGGGGGGCGGGCCATGCGACGAGGCGGTCTATCTGCGCCATCGCAGCCAGATGAACAGCGTGGAAGGACCGCTGGTCTACACCCCTGGTGACAATGAGTGGACGGACTGCCATCGGTCGGGCTGGGGCGACTACGACCCGCGCGAACGCCTGGCGGTGCTGCGAGAGATGTTCTTTGCAAACCCGGTCAGCCTCGGTCGCGACCCGATTGCACTCGAGCGCCAGTCTGATGTCTCTCCGGCGCCGAGCGCGCTGGTCGAGAATGCGCGCTGGCGGATCGGTGGCGTGATGTTCGCGACCGCCCATGTGGTGGGCTCGAACAACGGACGCCGGTCGGGCGACGCCGCGGCGATCGCGGAGTATGAAAGCCGTGATGCGGCTAACAGAGAATGGATCAAGGAACTGTTCGAGTTGGCGGCGTCCGAACGGTCGACTGCAGTGGTCCTGGCATTCCAGGCCGACCCCTATCTGCTCTTCGGGGTGGGTGGGGGCTTCCATGCGACCGTGGCCGCGATCACCGAGGGGGCAATCGCATTCGGCGGCCCTGTGCTCGTGATCCATGGCGACGGCCATGTCTTCACCGTCGACACCCCGTTTCAGGATTCCTTCGGCAATCAATTGGAAAAAGTGTGGCGGGTCGAGGTGCCCGGTGCGCTCGATATACGCGCGGTCCGGATCCGGATCGATCCTGGCGCATCGAGAATCTTCGATGTTGTGACCTTCTAGTTCGGCCATTTGGCCAGCGCGATCGTATGGCTGGCGCGTCCGTCTGGGTCGATTGAGGCTAGTTGACCCGCGGCTTCTTGAGGAAGTCTGCGCGTGCTGCGCTTTCAACCCGCACCGACACCACCTGGCTGTCGCGGTGCAGGGTCAGCGGTACCATCACCCCGGCATCGCCCAGCGACCAGATCTTGCGGAACAGGGTCGAGAGGCCCGAAATTTCCTCGCCATCGACGCCGAGCACCATGTCGCCCGGCTCGACCCCTGCGCGCATGGCGGGGCCGCCTTCGGCGATGCCCGCGACGACGAGATGGTTTTCCGCCTCCGCGGTCGTCATCCCGAGCCATGGCCGCGCGGCCCGACTTCGGCCGCCGGAATCCTTGATTTCCTGGAGAATGGGCTTCAGCAGGTCGATCGGCACGATCATGTTGCCGTCGATCTCGTCATCGTCGCCGGCGGCCTGCTGGATATACAGCGATCCGATCCCGGCGAGATGGCCAAGCTGGTCGATCACGGCCGCACCGCTCCAGCGCGGATGGGCCGGCACGGTAAAGATGGCGCTGTCGAGGACATATTCCCACGATCCGGCAAACTCGCGCACCGAGATCACCTGGGTGTTGATGGCCGCCTCGCGGCCGCCCTGTCCTGCCACGATCAGCGAGTCTCCGGTGGAGATCGCCGCGGACTCGCCCAGCGGCATCGTCGGCAGGTTCAGCACGCCCAGCGCCTGCACCAGCCCGAAACCGGTTTCCTGATCGTAGCCGACGACATGGGCGGCATGGGCGCCGCCATGGTTGTCGATGAGCCAGACATCCTCGGCTTCGGTCACCAGGTAGCCGATCGTCAGGACCATGCCATCGTCGCTGATGACCACACCCTGGCCCTCCCGCTCGGTGCCGAGGATGGGCGCCGTGAAGGCGTCTTCGGGCACGCGCGACTGAAGGGACACGACCGAGGAGAGCGTGCGCTCAAGGTCGAATGAGACTTCGTCAGGGCTCGGATGTCGTCCGAGGTTCAGGTTCCAAGGGTGCGATTCACTCACGCCTTGCGCTCCGATTGCTGAGGCTTGCGCGATATAGCGCAGGGGACAGCTGCTGGTGTTAGTGACCTTCCGCCCCGGCCGTCAAGTATCAGGGCAACGCGTTCGATTCGGAATGTCACGCATTCTCGGTGGGTATCGTGCGATTTCATGATTATCGCACAATCTGGTGTTAGGGGGATGCGCGCTTATTCGTCGCTGCGCGCTTTTTCGTGGCTGCACTCTATAATTGTAGGCACGCGCAACGACCACGAGGGAATTCCTGCCATGAGCGCCCAGCCCGACCATATCCATGCCATCGACCTGCGAATTCCCGACGCGGAGGAGCTCGACGAGGATCTGCGGAAATACTTCGCCGTCTGCCAGGACAAGCTCGGCATGGTGCCGAACGTCCTGCAGAGCTATGCGGTGGTGCCGGAGCGCCTGCGCGCCTTCGTCGCCATGTACAACGAGCTGATGCTGTCGGAGATGGGGTTGAGCCGGCTGGAGCGCGAGATGATCGCCACCGTCGTGTCGTCTGAGAACAAGTGCTTCTACTGCGTTGTCGCCCATGGCGCGGGGGTGCGCGAGCTGTCCGGCGATCCCATGCTGGGGGAGCTGATGGCGATCAACTATCGCGCGGCCGAGATTTCGGCGCGCCAACGGGCCATGCTGGATTTCGCGGTGCGGATGACCCGCGCACCGGCCGAGGTCGAGGAAACCGACCGCCAGGCCTTGCGCGACGCGGGTTTCGACGAGCGCGACATCCTCGATATCGCCAACGTCGCGGCCTTCTTCAACATGACCAACCGGGTCTCGACCGCGCTCGATCGGATGCCCAACCCGGAATATCACGCCAAGGCGCGCTGAATAGCCGATCGGGGCGTTGACATGACGGTTCGGCGCGGTTAGTTTCCGCGCGTTTCCGCCATTTGGGGCGGGTTTTTTAATATTTGGGAGCGGTCCTATGAAGGTCGCAAGTTCGCTGAAGACACTCAAGAAGCGCGGTCGTGGCTGCCAGGTCGTACGCCGGCGTGGACGCATCTATGTGATCAACAAGCTGAACCCCCGCTTCAAGGCGCGCCAGGGCTGAGCCCGGCATATCGAATCACGCGTCCTCGACGTGGTGATGAAAAAGCCGCGCGTTATGCGCGGTTTTTTGTTGCCCGGCGACCGCTATACTCCGGACAGCGTTTTGGAGATGCCCCCATGTTGATATCCCCATGAAGATGCCTGAGCCCGATGCCCAGACCCTAGCGCGTCGCGACGAGATCGTCGCGGCCATGCACGCGTTCGTTCCGGGCGAGGGCGTGATCTCAGACGAGACCGGCATGGCGGTCTACGAATCCGACGGCCTCACCGCGTACCGGCAGTTGCCGATGATCGTCGTCCTGCCCGAGACCGTCGCGCAGGTGTCGGCGATCATGCGCTACTGCAACGAGAACGCGGTGAAGATCGTCCCGCGCGGGGCCGGCACGTCCCTGTCGGGCGGCGCGCTGCCCGCGGCCGACGCGATCACGCTCGGGCTCGGCAAGTTCAACCGGGTGCTCGAAGTCGACTATGAGAATCGCTGCGCCGTCGTCCAGCCGGGCGTCACCAATCTGGGGATCACCCACGCGGTCGAGGCGGACGGATTTTATTACGCCCCCGACCCGTCGAGCCAGATCGCCTGCACGATCGGCGGCAACGTGGCGGAGAATTCCGGCGGCGTGCATTGCCTGAAATACGGCCTGACCACCAACAACATCCTGGGCATCGAGATGGTGCTGCCGGACGGCGAGATCCTGCGTCTCGGCGGCAAGCATATGGATTCCGAAGGCTATGACCTGCTCGGCGTGATGACCGGTTCGGAGGGCCTGCTCGGCGTGATCACCGAGGTGACGGTGCGCATCCTGCCGAAGCCAACCGCGGCGCGCGCGCTGATGATCGGCTTCGAGTCCAGCACCGCCGGTGGCCAGTGCGTCGCCGACATCATCGGCGCCGGCATCATTCCCGGCGGCATGGAGATGATGGACCGGCCCGCGATCAAGGCCGCGGAGGCCTTCGTGCAGGTCGGTTACCCGCTCAATGTCGAGGCGCTGCTGCTGGTCGAGCTCGACGGCCCGCCGGTCGAGGTTGATTACCTGATCGGCCGGGTGCGCGAGATCGCCGACGGGCTGGGCGCGGTTTCGATCCGGGTCAGCGAGAGCGAGGACGAACGCAACCAGTTCTGGGCCGGCCGCAAGGCGGCGTTCCCCGCGATCGGCCGCCTGACACCGGATTACTACTGCATGGATGGCACTATCCCGCGCCACCGCCTGCCCGAGGTGCTCGAGCGCATGTCGGTGTTGTCGGAGAAATACGGGCTCGGGGTGGCCAACGTGTTCCACGCCGGCGACGGCAACCTGCATCCGCTGATCATGTATGACGCCAACAAGCCCGGCGAGCTGGATCGGGCGGAGAATTTCGGCTCCGACATCCTGCGCCTGTGCGTCGAGGTGGGCGGCGTCCTGACCGGCGAGCACGGCGTCGGGGTCGAGAAGCGCGACCTGATGTCCGAGGTCTTCACCGAGGATGATCTGAAACAGCAGCAGCGGGTCAAATGCGCGTTCGATCCGAACCAGCTGCTCAATCCGGGCAAGGTCTTCCCGACCCTGCATCGCTGTGCCGAACTCGGCCGCATGCATATTCATCGCGGCAAAATGCCGTTCCCCGATATCCCGCGTTTCTGACCGACCCATGGTTGAAACACTCAAACCCGAGACTTCGGAGCAGGTCGTCGAGGCGATCGCCTGGGCAACCGGCGAGGAGGCCCCGGTCGAGATCCTCGGCACGGGCACCAAGCGCGGCTTCGGCCGGCCCATGGGCGACGGCAACCGGCTCATCGGCCATGCCGTCGACCTGTCGGGGCTGAGCGGCATCACCCTGTACGAGCCCGAGGAACTGGTCCTGTCCGCCTGGGCCGGGACGCCGCTGGCCGAGATCGAGGCCGCCGTCGCGGAGAAGGGCCAGATGCTGGCCTTCGAGCCGCCGCGCTTTGCGCGGCTCTACGGCGGGGAAGGCGGCACATTGGGCGGCATGATCGCCTGCAACCTCGCGGGCCCGCGGCGTCCCAAGGCGGGATCTGCGCGCGACCATATTCTCGGGATCGAGGCGGTCACCGGCCGCGGCGAGCTGGTGAAGAGCGGCGGCCGGGTGGTCAAGAACGTCACCGGCTACGACCTGTCGAAGCTGCTGACCGGTTCGTTCGGCACACTGGCCGCGCTCACCCAGATCACAATCAAGGTCTTGCCGGCGGCGGAGACCGAAGAAACAATTCTGGTGTCGGATATGGATGATGCCGCCGCTGTCGATCTCATGTCGGCGGCGCTCAACTCCAGCAACGAGGTGTCGGGCGCGGCGCATTTGCCCAGCGGAACAGGGGCGGTCCCCGGTCCGGTCACGGCGTTCCGGATCGAAGGCTTCGCGCCTTCGGTTGCGGCCCGTGGCGACACGCTGCGCGATCTCGTCGGCGGCCATGGCGGCGTCTCGACCCTCGACCGCGAGGGCTCCCGGAGCCTCTGGGCGTCGGTGCGCGATGTCGACGGGATGGCCGCAGAAACCGCAGAAACCGGGGAAACCGGGGATGATGACATGCCGCTCTGGCGTCTCTCGGTCACGCCGAACCGCGCCGCGGATATTGTCTCGGCCGTCTTGGCGACAGTCCCTGGCACGGTCCAGTATGACTGGGCCGGCGGATTGATATGGTTCCAGGCGGAAACCGATGCGGACGGGACGGGGCATGCCGCCATTCGTTCGATCCTCGCGGCCCACGGCGGCGGGCATGCCACCCTGGTGCGCGCATCCGAGGATGTGCGGCGCACGGTCGACGTGTTCGAGCCCCAGCCGGCACCGCTCGCGGCGTTGTCGGCCCGGGTGAAGGAAAGCTTCGACCCGCGCCATATCCTCAACCCCGGCCGCATGTATAGCGGGGTCTAGCCGATGCAAACCCACTTCTCACTGGCCCAGCTCGCCGATCCCGACATCGCCGTCGCCAACGACATCCTGCGTGCCTGTGTCCATTGCGGCTTCTGCACCGCGACCTGCCCGACCTATGTGCTGCTGGGCGACGAACTCGACAGCCCGCGCGGTCGCATCTACCTGATGAAGCAGATGCTGGAAGCCGACGCGCCCGCCGATGAAGAAACCGTCCGCCATGTCGACCGCTGCCTGTCCTGCCTGTCCTGCATGACCACCTGCCCGTCGGGGGTGCACTACCAACATCTGGTGGATCACGGCCGCAGGCACATCGAAGAGACCTATACCCGGCCCATGTTCGAGCGGATGATCCGCTGGACGCTGGCCTGGTCGATCCCCCATCCGCTGCGCTTCCGCGCGTTGCTGGCTGCCGCGTCCCTGGCCCGCCCTCTGCGTGGCCTGTTCCGTGGCCGAACCCGCGCGATGCTGGAACTCGCGCCGACCGATCTTGGGCCGCCGTCGCCGGTGGACGTGCCCCAGGTCATTCCCGCGGAAGGCACGCGGCGCGGCCGTGTGGCGCTGCTGAACGGTTGCGCGCAGACGGTCATCGCCCCGCAGATCAACGAGGCGACCGTGCGCCTGCTCACCCGGCTCGGGATCGAGGTCGTGGTGGCCGACGGTGCGGGCTGCTGCGGATCGCTCGTCCACCATATGGGCAAGGTCGATGCGTCCCACGCCCAGGCCGCCGCGAACATCGATGCCTGGATCGCAGAGGCGGACGGCGCGGGCCTCGATGCGATCATCATCAACACCAGCGGCTGCGGCACCCAGGTCAAAGACTATGGGTTCATGTTCCGCGAAGATGCGGCCTACGCCGACAAGGCCGCCCGGGTCTCGGAACTGACCCAGGATGTCAGCGAGTATCTGGCAGCGCTTGAGCCCGAGCTGACGCCGGTCGGGGGTATCCCCGAACTGCGGGTGACCTATCATTCGGCCTGCTCGATGCAGCACGGCCAGCAGATCCGCACGCCGCCCAAGACGCTGCTCACGGCGGCCGGCTTCACGGTCAGCGAGCCGGGCGAGGGGCATCTGTGTTGCGGTTCGGCCGGGACTTACAACATCCTGCAGCCGGAGATCGCGGGGCGCCTGCGCGACCGCAAGGCGGCGAACATCGCCAGGACCACGCCCGAGGTGGTCGCGACCGGGAATATTGGCTGCATCACCCAGCTCGCCGGTGCGCTGGATGCGCCGGTGGTCCATACGGTCGAGTTGCTCGACTGGGCGACAGGCGGTCCGAAGCCGAAAAAGCTTGGATAGGGATCAGCTCGGCTTTGGCCGTTCCCAGACGATCGTCGCCGTTGAAGCACCGTCGCCGCCCTTGCCCTTCAACACCATGCGGTCGCCCTGATGTTCGATCTCGCGCGTCCGGTCGTCGCCGACGAAGTTCTCGTTCAGCGCATGGGCGATATGATGGGTGACGATATTGCCGTTGAGCGACCAGCGCCCGGCATAGTTCAGGTAGGTGTCGAACATTCGGGCCTTGTCGGCGTCCGTGGCGTCCGACGTGCCGGGAAACTCGCGGGTTCCCCAGCGGGTGATCGCACTCATATGGCCGTCGGCGGTGTACATGATGATGCCAGTGGGATTCGGCCCCTGATGCTGAATGCGGGTGCCGTCCGGATCATCCCGGTAGGTGTCCACGAGGTACCAGGTTCCGATGATGTCGTCGGGTGTGAGAGCCATGATGTGTGTGTCCTGAGAGGAAAAATGTCGGGTGACACTATAGCGAAAGCAGGAGACCCACGAAGCTGTGACTGGCCGGTCGTGTGGCGGTCGAGGACACTCCGCGCCATGCTACGCAGATTCTTTCTTACGCTGTTCCTGTCTCTGTTTGTGGCCGTTCCGGCGGCGGCGGAGGACTGGCCCGCGTTTCGGCTCGATCCGGCCCATCGCGCCTGGGACGGCGCGGGTGATATCGCCGCCACACCAAAACTCGACTGGCAGTTTGATACCGGCGGCGTCGTGGAATCCTCGCCGGCCGTCGTCGACGGTGTCGTCTACGCTGGAAGCTTCGCGCAGGCGCTGTTCGCGATCGACGAGGCGAGCGGCAAGAGAAAATGGAGCTTTCCTGTTGGCGGGCTGCTGCGCGCGTCGCCGGCGGTGGTCGCCGGGACGGTGTATTTCGGGGCCGATGACAACAAATTCTATGCCGTCGATGCGGCGACCGGCGCGGCCAAATGGACCTTCGATCTCGGCCCTGGCGGCGAACAATCCTCACCCGCAGTCGTCGATGACGTCGTGTATTTCGGGGCCTTCGACAAATATGTCTACGCGCTGAACGCCGGCACCGGCACCCTGCGGTGGAAATTTCGTGTCGGCGGTGGCGTGCTGGCATCACCGGCCGTCGTGGACGGTGTCGTCTACATCAGCTCCATTGGCGGAATTCTCTATGCGATCGATGCCATGACAGGCACGCGAATCTGGCAGATGCGTGCGCGCGGCGGGATATTCTCTTCGCCCGCCGTCGCCGAGGGCATCGTCGTGGTCGGATCGGATGATGGCAACATCTATGCGCGGGATGCGCTGACGGGCGACAAACTTTGGACGTTCGCAACGCGGCGCGAGGTGTTTTCCTCGCCCGCGATTGTCGACGGGACGGTCTATATCGGCGCGCATACGGGATTTCTTTACGCGCTCGATGCGGCAAGCGGGACGGAACGCTGGAAGACCCAGCTCAACGGGCCGGTCTTCTCGTCCCCCGCCGTGACCGACGAACACATCTATATCGGCTCGAGCGACGGTCATTTGTATGCCCTGCGGCGCAGTGACGGCGGTATCGCGTGGCGTTTCGAGGCAGGTGAACGGGTCTGGAGCTCGCCGGCCGTGGTCGGTGGGCGCATCTATTTCGGCAGCCACAGCGGCTTCGTATATGCGCTGGCCCCCCGATAGACTCGTAATAGAATCACAACATTGTGGACGTGCGTGTACCCACTTGAGCCGCTGACCCGCGCCGTCGCATAATTGGGCCATGCGCACGCTTTGTTTCGCCCTCCTGATCGTGTTCGCCGTTGCCGGATCGCGACCCGTGTTTGCGGATCAGACAGATCCACGCCTCGACAATCTCTTTCTGATCCTGCAGTCGAGCGAACAGCAGATCGAGGTTCGGGCGGCGGAGAATCTGATCTGGTCCACCTGGATCCAACATGGGGATGGCGACATCAACCGCCTCATGCAGGTCGGTATCAAGGCGATGGCGGACCGGCGCCTCGACGATGCTGTCGAAGTTTTCACGGCATTGATCGATCAGGCCCCGGATTACGCCGAGGCCTGGAACAAGCGCGCCACCGTCTATTTCATCCAGGGCAAGCTCGCCTTGTCGTCCGCGGATGTGGCGCAGACGCTGGCGCTCGAGCCCCGGCATTTCGGTGCGCTCAGCGGTCTCGGGCAGATCGAAATGCTGCGTGGCAACGGGGATGCGGCCCTGAAGGCGTTCGAGGATGCGGTGAAGGTCCACCCCCGACTGGCGGGCATGCACGACCTCATTCGTGACCTGAAGCAGCGGGTGCGCGGACAGGAGCTCTAGGCGCGGGGCTGATAGCCGGTGCCCGGGGCTCGACTTTTGCCGTCGCGCAGCCGATGTTCCCGGCATCACATAATCTTGTGTGCCGGATGCCTCGGGTTTCGGCGCATATTTTGAATCCCAATCGCCGGAAGGTCCCCTATGTCTCAGGCACTTGGCCGAAAACAACTTATCGTCATGGGCGCAGGCGCAGGCTTGCTCGCCGTCGCCCTCGGCGTACGCCAGGGCATGGGATTCTTCCTCGTCCCGATGACCGTCGACCTCGAATGGAGTCGTGAGCTCTTCGGCCTCGCCATGGCGGTGCAAAACCTGATCTGGGGGGCGTTCCAGCCGATCGCGGGCGGGCTTGCCGACCGATATGGCTCCGGCAAAGTGATCATGGGCGGCGGGCTGCTCTATGCGTTTGGCGTCCTGGGCATGGCGAGCGCGATCACGCCGACCGAATTGTTGATCTCCGGCGGCGTGCTGATCGGCCTGGGCATGAGTGGCGCCGGCATCTCCGTGGTGTATGGCGCGGTCGCCCGTCTCGTCGTGCCCGAGAAACGCACCTATGCGCTGGCCATCGTCAGCACCATCGGCGCGCTCGGCCCGTTCGTGCTGCCCAAGGTCACCCAGGTCCTGATCGGCGGCATCGGCTGGGAATGGTCGCTCCTGGCGACAGCGGCTGTTGTGACGCTGATGATCCCGCTCGGTGCGATGATCCGGGGTAAGGCCATCGATGAAGAGGGCGTTGCGCCCCAGAGCTGGACCGCGGCGCTCAGTGAAGCGCGCAAGAATCGCGGCTATCTCCTGTTGGTCGCCGGATTCTTCGTCTGCGGCTTCCATGTCACTTTTATTGGCACCCATCTGCCCGGCTTCGTCGCCTGGTGTGGCCTCGCCGTTGGCGTAGGCGGTACAGCACTGACGGTCATCGGCGCGGGTAACATCGTTGGCACCTATATGGCCGGTGTGTTGAGCAATCGCTTCAAACAGAAAAATCTCCTCAGCCTGATCTACCTGGCGCGCGCGGTGCTGATCGCCTGGCTGATGCTGATGCCCAAGACCGAGATGACCATCTACATCTTCTCGGGCGTGTTCGGGCTTCTGTGGCTCTCGACGGTACCGCTGACCAGCGGCGTGGTCGCCAAGATGTTCGGCGCGCGCCATCTGGGCATGTTGTTCGGGTTGGTGTTCTTCAGCCATCAGGTCGGCGCGTTTCTGGGGGCCTGGCTCGGCGGCCTGAACTTCGATGTGACCGGCAACTACAACGCGGTCTGGTACACCTCGATCCTGCTCGGACTGCTCGCCGCGGCGCTGCATTGGCCGATCCGTGATGAACCTGCCGCGCGGCTTTCGGCGGCGCAAACGGCCTGATTTCCGCCCTGTAACACCGGAATAACTAGTTTATTCCGTTTCGCTGTTTTCAAGCAGCCGTGACTTGTTTTCGTGTGTGCGCGCCCCCATCGTATGGTCACGCGCCTTATTGTTGCGCGGGCACGAACGGAGATTGAAATGCTGATTAAGGTGAAGCGGGGCTGGGAACTGCCCGAGAGTGCGGTCACACCCGAAGACATCTATCTCAATCGCCGCCAGATCGTGAAGGCGCTGGGCATCGCCCCTGCTATTGCGGCGACCGCCAGCGTTTTGCCGACCGGTATGGCGATGGCTGCGACCGATCCCGATCCGTCCGCGGGTCTCTACCCGGTGCCGCGCAATGAGAAATACACCGTTGATCGCGCGCTGACGGAAGAGAAAGAAGCGACGACCTATAACAATTTTTACGAGTTCGGCTCCCACAAGCAAATCTCGCGCGCCGCGCAGCGGCTGGAGACCCGCCCCTGGAACATCGTCATCGACGGCATGGTCGAGAAGGAGTTCGAGATCGGGATTGATGACCTGCTCAAGCAGGTCCAGCTCGAGGAGCGGGTCTATCGCCATCGCTGTGTCGAGGCCTGGGCCATGACCGTGCCCTGGTCCGGATTTCCGATGAAGCAACTGGTCGACCTGGCGCGGCCGACGTCCGGTGCCAAATACGTGATGATGCAGACGATCGCCGAGAGCAAGGCGGAGATGCCGGGCCTGCGGCAGTTCTGGTACCCGTGGCCCTATCAGGAAGGCCTGACGATGGAAGAGGCCAACAACGACCTCGCCTTCCTCGTGACGGGCATGTACGGCAAACCCGTGCGGCCACAGAACGGCGCGCCGATCCGTTTGGCGGTGCCCTGGAAATACGGCTTCAAATCGATCAAGTCGGTGATCCGCTTCTCATTTACGGATCAGAAGCCCAAGACCTTCTGGGAGTCCCTGCAGGACAAGGAGTATGGCTTCTGGGCGAACGTCAATCCGGAGATCGACCATCCGCGCTGGAGCCAGGCGAGCGAGTGGCTTCTGGGCGGTAGTCAGCGCGATCGGGTGCCGACGAAGCTGTACAATGGCTATGCGGAATTTGTCGCCGGGATGTACCCGTCCGACGCGGGCGACGAATACTTCCGATAGGCGCAGCAGCGGCACAGCGAAGACATCACGTCTGAAATAGTCGAGACATCGGAGATCACCTGCTCCGTCTGCGGGCATCACGAAGTCGAGACGATGCCGCGCGACGCGTGTCAGTTCTTCTATGACTGCAAGGGCTGTGGGACCGTGCCGTGTCCGCCGATCCAGGCCTGAGCGGACCCCAAACCTTCTGATATCCCAAAAAATAAAGCCGGACCCCGAGGGGCCCGGCAGTTGAACAGGGAGGCATTACACCTTGGGAGACGTCGAGACCGTGTTCGGCGGTCTCGAAAGCCACTGGTCTACTGGGAGGGACAAACCAGCGGCGTGGTGCGTGTCGCACCGTGTGTATCCAATAGATAGTGTGCCGACGCCCCGACGAGGAGGCCGCTAAACCGTTAACCAGATATGCGTATTATGCATACCTCAAAATGTGTGTTTTCAAAGACTTGGGAAACACCTGCTTGCTAGAAGCGGGTTTCCGCGACTTTCCGTAGCAGGAAGTCCCGGAAAACCGCAATCCGCTGCGAACTCCGCATCTCTTCGGGATAGACGAAAAACGCATCGTTCCCGGGTCCCTCGAGCTCCGGCAGGATTCGCACCAGGTTCTTCGCCTCGCGGGCCAGGAAGTCCGGCAATCCGGCCACGCCGACCCCGGCCTCGACGGCGCGGAACATGCCGTAGAGGTTGTTCAGGGTGAGGACCTTGCGAGGCTCCTCATTTGTGGCGTCGCGCACCGCGTTCAGCAGCCAGTTGATGTTGGCAACCGGCATCGCCTGATCTTCGCCATAGACGATCAGATCATGGTTTGCGAGATCGCGGACTTTCTCCGGCATGCCACGGTTCTGCAGATATTCCGGTGATGCGAACACATGGGTGTGGACACGGGTGAGTCGGCGCTGGATCAGGTCGGCCTGGGTCGGCGGGGTGAGCCGGATGGCGCAATCGGCCTCGCGCATCGAGACATCGAGCTCTTCATCGGTGGTGATCAGGTTCACCTCGATATCCGGGTACATCTCTATGAACTCGGTGATACGTGGCGTCAGCCAGAGCGAACCCAGCCCGACTGTCGTGGCGATCTTCAGAGGGCCTTGCGGCTGTTCCTGGGAATCCGTCAGCCGGGCCTCGACCATGGTCAGCTTGGCGAAGACGTCATGCACTGTGCGATAGAGCAGTTCGCCTTGTTCGGTCAGGATCAATCCCCGCGCGTGGCGATGAAACAGCCGCGAACTCAGGCTCTCCTCAAGGGAGCTGATCTGACGGCTGACCGCAGACTGGCTCAGATGCAGGGTCTCACCCGCATGGGTGAAGCTGCCAGCATCTGCGACAGCATGAAAAATCCGCAGTTTGTCCCAATCCATGGCCATGTGGCCGTTCCCCCCGGGGACGTGCGCGATGCGCTTTGCGTGTGCTTGATTACTCGGCCGCGTCCTGTGCGGCCGCGTCTTCATGATCCGCGATGTATTTCGCGGATTCCAGTGCCGCCATGCAACCCATGCCGGCGGCCGTCACGGCCTGGCGGTATATCTTGTCTTTGACGTCGCCCGCGGCGAACACGCCGGGAATGTTGGTCGCCGTGCTGTCGGGCGCGGTGATCAGGTAGCCTTCGTCATCCATGTCGAGCTTGCCCTGAAACACCTTGGTGTTCGGGTCATGACCGATGGCGATGAACACGCCGTCCACTTCCAGATCCTGGCTGTCGCCGGTTTTGATGTTCTTGAGCTTGGCCCCGGTTACACCCGGCGGATCCTGGGTGCCCACGACCTCTTCCAGGACCGTATCCCAGGCGACATCGATCTTCTCGTGCCGCATCAGGCGGTCCTGCATGATCTTCTCGGCGCGCAATTCGTCGCGTCGGTGAATCAGGGTCACCTTGGAGGCGAAATTGGTCAGAAACAGCGCCTCCTCGACGGCCGTGTTGCCGCCGCCGATCACCGCGACCGGCTTGTCGCGGTAGAAGAAGCCGTCGCATGTGGCACAGGCAGACACGCCGAAGCCGGAGAATTTCTGTTCGCTTTCCAGTCCCAGCCACTTGGCCGATGCGCCGGTCGCCACGATGACCGTGTCGCCGGTGTACACGTCGCCGGAATCGCCGGTGCAGGTGAAGGGCCGGGTTGTGAAATCCACATCGACGATCAGGTCGTCGAAGATCTTGGTGCCGACCTTCTCGGCCTGTTCGACCATTTGCTCCATGAGCCAGGGCCCCTGGATCACGTCGGCGAAGCCCGGATAGTTTTCCACCTCGGTCGTGATGGTCAACTGACCGCCGGGCTGCATGCCGTGCACCATCATCGGCTGCAAGTTCGCGCGCGCGGCATAGATGGCTGCGGTGCAGCCGGCGGCGCCGGAACCAAGGATCAGAACCTTGGTGTGGTGGGTCTCGGACATAGTGCGAGCGTCCTCTGGTTTGTTCGTTGTGGCGGCACGCGCCAATGCGCATGCCTGCCATGTTGCTGATAGTTAGATAGTCGGGGCGCCGGCGGGTGGCAAGCGACCTGCCGGAAACTCACCCGTGAAGTCAGGTTCAGAATGCCGCGTCAGAACGTTACGACGCTGCGGATCGACTCACCCTTGTGCATCAGGTCGAACGCATCGTTGATCTGGTCCAGCGGCAGGACATGGGTGATCAGATCGTCGATGTTGATCTTGCCGTCCATGTACCAGTCGACGATCTTTGGCACGTCCGTGCGGCCCTTGGCGCCGCCAAATGCGGTGCCCTGCCAGGTGCGACCGGTCACCAGCTGGAACGGCCGCGTGGCGATTTCCGCACCTGCGGGCGCGACACCGATGATCGTCGATTTGCCCCACCCCTTGTGACAGCATTCGAGCGCCTGGCGCATCACCTCGACATTGCCGATGCACTCGAAAGAGTGATCCGCGCCGCCGTCGGTCAGGTCGACCAGATAGGGAACCAGATCGCCCTCGACCTCGGACGGGTTCACGAAGTGGGTCATGCCGAAGTCCTCGGCGATGGCGCGGCGGGCGGGGTTCAGGTCGACGCCCACGATCTTGTTCGCGCCGACCATACGCGCGCCCTGAAGCACGTTGAGGCCGATCCCGCCGAGGCCGAACACGACCACATTGTCGCCGGGCTGAACCTTGGCGGTGTTGATCACCGCGCCGATGCCCGTGGTCACGCCGCAGCCGATGTAGCAAATCTTTTCGAACGGGGCGTCCTCGCGCACCTTGGCGACCGCAATTTCCGGCAGCACGGTGTAGTTCGAGAAAGTGGAGGTGCCCATATAGTGGAACAGCCGGTCCTTGCCGATGGAGAAGCGCGACGTGCCGTCGGGCATCAGGCCCTGGCCCTGGGTCTCGCGGATTGCCTGGCACAGGTTGGTGCGGCCCGAGGTGCAATAGCTGCATTCCCGGCATTCCGGCGTGTACAGCGGGATCACGTGATCCCCCTTCTTCACCGACGTGACGCCCTTGCCGATATCGACGACCACGCCCGCACCTTCATGGCCGAGGATGGCGGGGAATAGCCCCTCGGGATCGGCGCCCGACAGGGTGAACTCGTCCGTATGACAGATCCCTGTCGCCTTGATCTCGACGAGCACTTCGCCGTCGCGCGGTCCGTCCAGGTTGACCGTTTCGATACTCAGGGGCTTGCCGGCCTCGAGGGCGACGGCGGCGCGGGTTTCCATGGCGATGTCTCCGGGATACGCGGTTGTTTTCGTTGCCGTCGAGTGTCCCAAGGCGGGCAGTCGAGTGCAAGCCTGATAGCGTGATTTCGGTTCGTTTAGCCCAGCACGCGGGCGTAGAGGTCGAACATCTTGCCCCAGACGATCTCGGCCGATGCCTCGTGATAGATGTCGCGCTGGGGAAACGCGAAGCCGTGATCGGTGTCCGCGAAGGTCTCGATCTCGTGGGGCACGCCCGCCGCGTCGAGCGCCGCGGTCAGGTCGGGGATCACGGTGTCGGGCACCCAGTGATCGCGCTCGGCGAAGGCGTAATACATCTCGCCCTCGATCTGCGGTGCCAGCAGGTGTGGGGAATCCTCGTGCTCGGTGACGATCCACACGCCATAGAGCGAAACATTCGCGGCGAACCGGTCGGGGAAACGTCCCGCGACCGTGGTGATGAAGGCGCCGCTCATGCAGTAGCCGACACAGCCCATGGGCCCGTCCGACGCTGCCGCGTCGTCGCCCAGTGCGGCCAGGATCGCGCCGGTGTCGCTGGCGACGCCATCATTGGTCAGGCTGTGCCAGGCGGCGAAGATCATCTCGCCCATCTTCTCGGTGCGCTCGGCCAGGTTGAAGCGCAGCAATCCGAGCCGGTAATACAGGTCCGGCAGCACCGCGTAGTAGCCTTGGGCCGCGATGCGTCGCGCGAAGTCCCGCAGTTCCTCGCGGATGCCCGGCGCGTCCATATACATGACGATCACCGGGTAGGGGCCGTCGCCATGCTCACCCGGATCGGGCCAGGCGGCGAAGCTCGGCATGACCCCATCGGGGGTCGTGATGTTGAACTCTTTCTCGGCCATGGTTGTTCCCAACTATTTCGCAGGCAGCGTGCGGAGATAGGCGACGATCGCCTGGAGGTCTTCCTCCGTGATGTTGGCGTAGAAGGGATACGCCATCGGCGGCGCCATCCGCGCGCCATCGGCCCGTGTGCCGGTCGTGATTCGCGCCTTGATGTCGGCGTAGCTCCGATCCGCCAGGGCCGTGGGTGTGATGTCCGCGGAGACGCTCGTGCCCCAGGGGCCGTGGAACTCGGCGCCGCCCGCGCCCAGCTTGTTCTCGAAGTCACGCATGCCGGGCTTGGCGAACGGCGTGTGGCATTCCATGCAATGCCCGGCCGGCCCGGCCAGGTAGGCGCCGTAGGCGACCCGGTCGTCGCGCGGCACGTTGGGCACGGACCCCACCGGCGGGCCATAGGCCGGCGGCAGCGGGAACTCGTATTTGGACTTCGCCACCACGTTGCGGACCGGCTTGACGGTGCGCAGATAGGCGACGATCGCCTGCGCGTCCCAGTCGGACAGGCCGCGGTACATCCCGATCGGCATCGGCGGGCCGATGGTCGAGCCGTCCGGGCGCTTGCCCTCGCGGATCGAGGCGATGATCTGCGCGTCGCTCCAACTGCCTATTCCGGTCTCCCTGTCGGGCGTGATGTTGCTCGAGACCGCCACGAATCCAGGCTCTTCGAACAGCAATCCACCGGCCAGGTTCTTGCCGGCGATCGGGCCGTTCGGGCCTTGGGGCGTGTGGCAATTGCCGCACGCGACGATCGATTCCATCAGATAGGTGCCGCGCTCCAGCAGAGTTTCTGCGGATGCGTGCGGCGCGCCGAGCCCGACAACAACGAGAAATGCCGCCAGAACAGCAGACGGAACAGCAGACGGAACAGCAGTCAAAAAGGTGCTAATTTTCATGTGACCCCCCCAAGTCAGAATGCCTGATTTCCGCGGGCCCCTTATTTATCATCTGATAAATAAGGCCGCGCGGTATCAGGCGATGTGTTCGGCTCAGAATCCGAACATGTGATCGAGCGAAAAGGCGCTCCCGTCGCGCGCGATCAGGCCATGATAGCCGAAAAGGCGACATGTGGTGTCGCGGATCAGTACATATCCGCCACCGGCCGCACCGGGTTCGGCTGCCGCCGTGCGGGCCTTGGCGTCGAAGGTTTCGCTGAGCCGGAAATGCACGGAGCCGCCACACGCGATGCGCAGGGTCTCCTCCGCCACCACATGGCCGGCGCCGTCATGCAGCTGCAACACGGTCTCTGAGGTCACGTGCCACGGGGTCGATGCGGGATAGATCAGGTGACAGAAGGTGTCGAGATCGTCGCCGCCGACCGCCATCGCCGGGTCGGTGCGCAGGAACAGCCGCGTCGACAGGCCCGGCGGCGCGCCGGAATAGGATTGCGGCTCGTTGTTCCAGGTCAGGACCGTGTTGAAGATGTGGGCGCCGAAGCTGGTCTCCGCGGCATGGCCCGACCCGCGGGCCTCGTAGCGGAACAGCCCGTGCAGCCAGCCGTCGACGCCGCGCGTCGCGACCCCGAAATCATAGATGAGTTCGATATGCCCGGCATCGGTGCGGAGCACGTCTGCGCCGTCGAGGACATCGTCGATGTCCAGTACCGCGCTGTCCGATCGCGTGAGCTCGCCGAATTCATGCCGGCCGACTTCCTGTCCGGCGGCATCGAAGACCAACGCGCGCAGCGGCAGGGTTTCCTGGGTCGTCGCCATCGGCGTGGGCAGCGCGATCGAGCGGAAGTCATCGCGCGGCAGGATCGGCGCCGGCAGGATGAAGCCCTTGCCCATCAAGTTGCCGATCTCGGCGATGCGGGGATCGGGCGCGAGGTCGGTCCGCTCGACGTTTACATGTGCGGTCCTGCGTCGATCGACTGCGTCGTTGGACAGGCTCTCGATCTCGTAGCGCGGCCGCACGAAATGCTTGCCCGCATGGACCTCGATCTGTGCCGGCCATCGCGCATCGGGGAGCAGGTCGGTGGCGTCGAGGGCATAGGTGCCGAAGGGCGCGATCTCCCGGTCGAGCCAGGCGGTCTTGTCGTCGCCCATGAGATTGAGGCCGACCACCCCGGCCGGGATCGGGCAGGGGTGACTGTTCTGGATCCAGAGAAGCACCCGTTCGCCGGGGGCCGGCGCCGGCAGGCCGGCGTAGAAATCGGCGGGCCACGCATTTGCATCGTGGGTGCAGGAGAGATCGCGCGGGTCATCGCCATAGGTGTCGAGCGCATATTTGACGATGTCGTGCCCGGTCGCGCCGATCGCATGAATGAACAGCTGTCCCGTGAAGTCCTCGATCCCGAACCGCGCGCAGACGTCGGCGCTGTCGATCGTCACGCCGCCCGGCGCGTCCGGCAACGCCAGATCCCATTCGGCGCGCGTGTGCCCGGTCTCGTCAATGAGTGTCAGCCACAGGGTCATATTCGCGCCGCCGTAGCGATGCCAGTAGTTGGCCGTGGCCACGCGGGTATGCAGCCGCCCGCCGCGCCCATCGGGCACGTCGCGGAAGAAGGCGAAGTTCGTGGCGAAGTTGAGCGGATCGAGATAGCGGCGCGTGTTGGTCAGCCGGTCCTTGGGCAGGCGGAGTTCGTCGAGGGTGACGATCTCCATGCCGTCGGGCACGAGCCGAGAGATATCGCGGACCACCTTCTCGGCGTCGAACGCGACGACCAGAAGATGCGTGGCGGTGGATGATGCGAGATCGGTCACGGGTTGGGTTGTTTTGCCCAACACGGGCTGGCCCAACGCCGACAAATCCTGGACCAGGACCTCCTCGATCGGGAGCGCGGCGAGGGGGAACAATTCCGCGAGCGCCGGCGCGAACCCCGAAGGATCGTAGATGGCAACGGCGCGGGCCGCGGCCAGGCGCGCCATCATGGCCTGTGCCATTGGTGCTGCCGCCGGGTGGCCGGCCGCCTTGAAGAACGGGAAGCCGCCCTTGCGGTTCGAGAAGGTATCGATGTTGAGGGCCATGGCGTTCGCTACCCGGCGATTTTCTTGAAGAATGCGGAGATCGAGTGCCGCACCTGCTCGCGCAGCTTGTAGCGGCGGCTGTTGACCCAGTTCAGCTGGATCGTCCGGCGCTCGCCGTCGAACGGATGGTGCCCGTGCCAGGCGTTGGGAATGCATGGGAAGGCGAGGAACGTGCCCTCGTCGGGCGGCACTTCGACCGCGTAATCATCGAGATCGTCGGGACTGCGCAGCAACCGCAACTGGCCGCCGGGCTCGTCCCACGATGAGTTCATGTACAGCAGGACCGTGACCAACTTGCCGGATGAATCCGTATGGATTTTTCCGTCGGTCGGCCGGGCGCGGCCGCGCACTGTGACCATGGTGGGTTTGCCGGTCAGGTCGACACCCAGTTTGTCACCCAGCGCCGCCGCCATCTCGGGGCCCTCAAGCGCTCTCAGCAGAGCCGCGAAACCGGGTCCGTAACGCAGTTGGCCCGTGGGGAAGCTGCCCGCGCTCTCGATATTTGGAAAATCCTCGTTGGCCGCACGCAGGGCATCCTGCGAGATCAGACCCGGCACGAGGACATGATCGAACGGGTCATGTCCAACGGGGGCTGATCCCAAGGCTTCGAAGTCGATGACTGACATACTCATTTCTTAGATCGCGACTCGCGTGAATGCAAACGATGCTAGGCCCGTTCCATTGCGGCCATACGCCGCTGAATCTCGCCCACAACCACCGCCATGTCATCCGGCGGGTCGTAGGTCCATTGTTCGAGTGTGCCGGCGAATGGCCGGGTGATGCCGCGCGCGGCCAACGCCTCATGGAAGCGCGTGAACTTCTTCGATCCGCCCTCGAGGTGGACCACATGTACCGGCTTGCCCGTGGCCGCCGCCTCGCTGACCATGTTCACGGAATCTCCCGTCACGATGATCGAGTCCGCGTGGGCGAGGAATCCCAGATACGGATTCGGCCCGGTCTCGTCCCAGATATCGACATCCAGCCCGTCGAGCGCGGTTCGGACCGCATCGAGCACGAAGCCGGGCGTGCGCCTGGACGGCGTGATGGCCAGCCCCCAGCCGTGATCGGCCGCGAGCGCGCGCAATTGCATCGCCAGTGTTTCACCCAGCGCCGGCGTCATGCGGTAGACCGCGTTGTCTCCCCCCAGGAGGACGCCCGCGAGCGGACGGGGCAGGCGCGCCACCCGGTCGGCGAATGCCGCCCGCGCGCCCTCGAGCGCGGCGGGGTCGACGCCCTGCATCGCGCCAAGCGTCGAGACGACATTGTCGCCACGCAGGCGGTCATGGTCGGGTGCCACGACGAGGTCGAACGATCCGACTGCGATCCCGGGATCCTGGATCTGGATGCAAAAGGTCCGCCCGCCGCTGGCCTTGCGGATGGCCTGGGCCGGCGCCACCGATTTTCGGCCGGACGCGATCAACAGGTCGGGCCAGGGCGGCGCGAGCGGCGTGGAGCCGGCGGTGATCACGCTTGTCCTGGCCGGGATCAGCGTCGGGGGCAGCCATGCCCAGGGGCGGCGCAGATCAACGGTCTTGATGTCGGGGTCGTGGCCCAGTGCGCGGGCGAGGCCGAGGCATTGGTTCACCATGCCGATCTTGCCATCGGTGAGAATCCAGCAGGATTGGATGTTGGGCGGTGCGGTCATCGACAATGGTTGTATCGCCGGGAATTCGGCGCAATTTGAGCAAGCTTGCGTTTGAAATATAATTTCAATCTGCTAGCATCCGGTTCGGCTGTAACGGTGACTATAAGCGGGGCAATGGGTGATTCCCATTGCGGGTCCCGTGAAAAGAAAAGCCGGGCCACCCTGGAGAGTGCAGAGAATGCCGGACAGTGATCGGGGGGGCGAAGGCGCCCTGAACCGCAAAGTTAAACTCGATGCGATCGACCGGCGAATCCTCCGCAATCTTCGCGATGAAGGCCGCATCACAAATGTCGAGCTTGCGCGGCGTGCCGGAATTTCCGCACCGCCCTGTCTGCGCCGCGTCCGTGCGCTGGAATCAGCTGGTTACATCAAGGGCTATCACGCCGAACTCGAGGCCGAGCAACTCGGCTACGAGGTCGCGTTTCACGCATTGGTCGGGCTCGACAGCCAATCCGATGCGGTGTTGACCGAATTTGAACGCGTCGTGGCCGATTGGCCCGAGGTGCGCCGCTGCGACATGATCCGTGGCGGCGGCGATTTCATGCTGCGTTTCGTGGCCCGCAACACCGCCCACGAGAACGAACTGACCACCCGTCTGACGGGGGTGCTCCATGTCTCGACGGTGCAGACGTTTCAGGTGATCCGAAGTTCGAAATACGCCTCGGGCGTCCCGGTGGACGATCCGGCGGACTAAGCAGCGTCCCGCCGGCTAAGTCGCGTCACGCCTAACGAAAGCGGACGGACACAACCTCGAAATAGCGCACGCCGTTGGGCGTGGTGACCTCGACACTGTCACCAATCTCGCGGCCAATCAGGGCCTTGCCGAGCGGCGACAGGATCGAAATCTTGCGCTGCTCGATATCGGCCTCGAATTCACCGACCAGTTGATAGGTGTTTTCCTCGTCGGTCTCTTCGTCGGCGAGTTTCACCTTGGCACCGAATCGCACGGTCTTGCCCTTGAGCTTCGTCGTGTCGATGATCTCGGCGCGTTTGGTGGTGTCCTCAAGCTCGCCGATCCGACCCTCGACAAAGCTCTGCCGTTCACGCGCAGCATGATACTCGGCGTTCTCCGAGAGATCACCGTGTTCGCGTGCCGCCGCGATGGCCTTCACGATCGCCGGACGTTCGACGGTCTTGAGGTTTTTCAACTCTTCTTGAAGGGCCTCGTGGCCCCCCGGAGTCATTGGGATTTTATCCATGATTCGATCGCTTTTCGATCGTTGTTACGAACGATAAATTGTTACGAACGACAGACTAAAACACCCGCCTCGGGCCGCACCAGCCATTTTGGCAATATGCGGACATCCAGCGGGCCTAAGCCGTTCAAAAGTCGGTACTAAAATACGACTGAAGTGGCGCAACTTCAAGTGCCCCACTGCGCATTGCGCTAATTGATGCCACTGCGGCCCGCGCACCGGCGACTGTCGTGTAGTAGGGAATGCGTTGATTCAAGGCTGTGCGACGCAGGCTGTAGCTGTCGGCGATCGAGCGCGCACCCTCGGTGGTGTTGAAGACCAGCTGGATATCGCCGTTCTGCATCGCATCGACGATATGCGGGCGGCCCTCGAGAACCTTGTTGATCGTGTCGACCGGAATGCCGTTGTTGGCAAGGTGGCGCGCGGTGCCGCTGGTGGCGACGATCTCGAAGCCCATGTCCACGAGGCCGCGCGACATTTCGACCATGGCCTCCTTGTCGCGCTCGCGCACGGAGATGAACACCCGGCCTTCAACCGGCACCACGGTTCCGCTGCCGAGCTGGGATTTCGCGAAGGCATGGCCGAAATCACGATCGAGCCCCATCACCTCGCCGGTGGATTTCATCTCCGGACCCAGGAGCGTATCGACCCCCGGGAAGCGGGCGAACGGGAACACCGCTTCCTTGACGGCGACATGGCCCGGCGGGATTGAATAATCCTGCAGGTCGAAGTCGGCGAGCATCTCGCCGGCCATCAGGCGCGCCGCGACCTTGGCGATGGGCACGCCCGTCGCCTTGGCAACGAAGGGCACGGTGCGGCTGGCGCGCGGGTTCACTTCGATCAGATAGACTTCTTCGTCCTTCACCGCATACTGCACATTCATCAGGCCCAACACGTTCAGGGCGCGTGCCAACACTTCGGTCTGGCGGCGGATCTCGGCGAGTACGGGCTCGCTGAGGGAATAGGGGGGCAGGGAGCAGGCGCTGTCGCCGGAATGAATTCCCGCCTCTTCGATATGCTCCATGATGCCTGCGACATGGACATTGCCCTCGCGGTCGCAAAGCGCGTCGACATCCACCTCGATGGCGTCCTGCAGATAACGGTCGAGCAGCACCGGGCTGGTGCCCGACACGCGCACGGCCTCGTTGATGTAACGGGTCAGCGCTTCCATTTCATGGACCAGCTCCATGGCCCGGCCACCGAGCACATAGGACGGCCGGATCAGGATCGGGAAGCCGAGCTCCTCGGCGGCGGCGAGGGCCTCCTCGGCGCTTGTGGCGATCGCGTTCTCGGGCTGGCGCAGTCCCAGATCCTGGATCAGTTTCTTGAAGCGCTTGCGGTCTTCCGCCAGATCGATCGCGTCCGGCGAGGTGCCGAGGACCGGGATGCCGGCCGCTTGGAGTGCATGGGCCAGTTTGAGCGGTGTCTGGCCGCCGAACTGAACGATCACGCCCTTGAGGGTGCCGTTCGTCTGCTCGAGTTTGCAGATCTCGATCACGTCCTCGGCGGTCAGCGGCTCGAAATACAACCGGTCTGATGTGTCGTAGTCGGTCGAGACGGTTTCCGGGTTGCAGTTGACCATGATCGTTTCGTAGCCGGCTTCCTCGAGCGCGAAGACGGCGTGGACACAGCAATAGTCGAACTCGATCCCCTGGCCGATGCGGTTCGGCCCGCCACCGAGGATCATGATCTTCTCGCGATCGCTCGGCTCCGCCTCGCACTCGCCGGGTTGGGAAGAGTCTCCCTCATAGGCGGAATACATATACGGCGTCTGGCTCGGGAACTCGGCCGCGCAGGTGTCGATCCGCTTGAACACGGGGTGGAGGTCGATCTTGTCGCGCAACGCGGCCACATCGGCCTCGCTCCGGTCCGACAGCTCGGCCAGCCGGGCATCGGAAAAACCCATCCGCTTGAGGCGCATCAGGCTGTCGAAATTCTCGGGCAGGCCGGCCTCGAGCACGCGTGTTTCGGCCTGCACGATGGCGGAGATCTGGTTCAGGAACCAGGGGTCGAATTGGGTCACGCGCTGAATGTCGTCGGCGGAAATGCCGAGGCGGAAGGCCTGGGCGATGTTCAGCAGCCGGTCCGGCGTGGGCTGCCCGAGTGCGGCGAACACCGCGTCCTCGTCGATGCCCCTGGCGCTGCGCGCGCCGGGGATCGTCACTTCGTTCAGGCCGGTCAGCCCGGTTTCCATCGAACGGTAGGCCTTCTGCAGGCTCTCGGCGAATGTGCGGCCGATCGACATCACCTCGCCGACGGACTTCATCGACGTGGTCAGGGTCGCCTCGGTGCCCGGGAACTTCTCGAAGGTGAAGCGGGGCATCTTGGTGACGACGTAGTCGATCGTCGGTTCGAAGCTGGCCGGGGTCGTGCCGGTGATCTCGTTGGTCAGCTCGTCGAGGGTGTAGCCGACCGCGAGTTTCGCCGCGATCTTGGCGATCGGGAAGCCGGTGGCCTTCGATGCCAGCGCCGACGAGCGGCTGACCCGCGGGTTCATCTCGATCACCACCATGCGCCCGTCTTTCGGGTTGATGGCGAATTGTACGTTCGAGCCGCCGGTCTCGACGCCGATCTCGCGCAGACACGCGATCGAGGCGTCGCGCATGATCTGGTATTCCTTGTCCGTCAGGGTCAGCGCCGGGGCCACCGTGATGGAATCGCCCGTGTGCACGCCCATCGGGTCGATATTCTCGATCGCGCAGATGATGATGCAGTTGTCCGCCTTGTCGCGGACGACCTCCATCTCATACTCCTTCCAGCCGAGCACCGATTCCTCGACCAGCACCTCGCTGACGGGGGAGGCGTCGATGCCGCCCATGACGATCTCGAAGAATTCCTCGCGGTTGTAGGCGATGCCGCCGCCCTGGCCGCCAAGGGTGAAGCTCGGGCGGATGATCGCGGGCAGGCGCACCATGTCGAGCGCCGTGTCGGCGTCCTCGCGATTGTTGACCTGCATGGAGCGTGGCGATTCAAGGCCGATCTTCGACATCGCCTCGCGGAACTGCAGCCGGTCTTCGGCCTTGTCGATGACGTCGGCGCGCGCGCCGATCATCTCGATTCCCAGCCGGTCGAACGTGCCGTCGCGCGCCAGGGTCAGGCAGGTGTTGAGGGCGGTCTGGCCGCCCATGGTCGGCAGGATCGCGTCGGGCCGCTCGGCCTCGAGGATCTTGGTCACCATCTCGGGCGTGATCGGCTCGATATAGGTGGCGTCGGCGAATTCCGGATCGGTCATGATCGTCGCCGGGTTCGAATTCACCAGCACGACGCGGTAGCCCTCGTCCTTCAGCGCCTTCACGGCCTGGGTGCCCGAATAGTCGAATTCGCAGGCCTGGCCGATGATGATCGGCCCGGCGCCGACGATCATGATGGTTTTGAGATCGGTGCGTTTGGGCATGGTCAGCCTTGTCCGTCAATCATCGCGACGAACCGCTCGAACAGGTAGTGGCTGTCATGGGGGCCGGGGGATGCCTCGGGGTGGTACTGCACCGAGAAGACCGGCGCGTCTTTCACCCGGATGCCTTCGAGCGAGCCGTCGAACAGAGACTGGTGGCTCATCTCGACATTGGCGGGGAGGGAGCCCTCGATCACCACGAAGCCATGGTTCTGGCTCGTGATCTCCACCTTGCCGGTCGCCAGATCCTTGACCGGGTGGTTGGCGCCGCGATGGCCGTGATGCATTTTTTCGGTCCTGGCGCCGAGCGCCAGGCAGAGCATCTGGTGGCCGAGGCAGATCCCGAACGTCGGCACGCCCGCGTCGAGCACACCCCTGATCATCGCCACGGCGTATGCGCCGGTCGCGGCCGGGTCGCCCGGGCCGTTCGACAGGAACACTCCGTCGGGTTTGTGGCGCAGGACATCGTCCGCGCTGGCGCTGGCGGGGACGACCGTGACCTTGCAACCCAGGCCGGCGAGCGATCGCAGGATGTTGCGCTTGGCGCCGAAATCGACGGCCACCACGTGGCGGGCGGGCCTGGTCAGCACGCCATGACCTTTGCCGAGTGCCCAGGGCGTCTCGGTCCATTCATAGGTCTGGGTGCAGGAGACGTCTTTCGCCAGGTCGGCGCCCTCGAGGCCGGGCCAGTCGCTCGCCGCGGCGCGCAGGGTGGCCGCGTTGATCGGTGTGTCGGGCTGATGGGCGATGGCGCCATTGGGCGCGCCGGCGTCGCGGATATGCCGGGTCAGGCGCCGGGTGTCGATGCCGGCAAGGCCGACCATGTCGTTCGATTTGAGCCAGGCGTCGAGATGCTCGACGGCGCGCCAGTTGGACGGGTCGGTGATATTTGCGCGTAACACGCAGCCGCGTGCCGCCGGCGTGGTCGTCTCGATGTCTTCCGGATTTGCCCCGACATTGCCGATATGGGGGAAGGTGAAGGTGATGATCTGCCCGGCATAGGAGGGGTCGGTCAGGATTTCCTGATAGCCGGTCAGCGAGGTGTTGAAACAGACCTCGGCGACGGCGACGCCCGTGGCGCCGATGCCGCGGCCCCAATACACCGACCCGTCGGGCAGGACCAATGCGCCGGTCGCCCAATCAGGCTGGCTCCGGTCTTGTGGCGCGTTAACGGCCATGTCTTCCGATCCTTAGGGTTGGCGGGCACGCGCGATTTGCGGGGCCGCCGGGGCAATTCGTTCCTGGAGCCGGCCGCGTGGCGACCGGGCGCACCTGTCCGGGGCGCAAATTGCCCGGTTGTTTACGGCACCCCGTGGGAGTCGTCAAGCACGGCTGGGAAAGAAAAGAGCAATAAAAAACAATGACTTAGACGTCACTCGATCCGATTGCCTTCGCAATCCAAATCCTTTACCTTCTGCCGCTTCTGGAAAAGGCCCAAAAATTCATGTTTCGCGATCAACTTCCCGAGGCGCTGCGCACGGCGTTGAAAGAAAAAGACCAGCGTGCGGTCTCGACCCTGCGCCTCATCATGGCTGCGCTGAAGGACCGCGACATCGCGGCTCGCGGCAAGGGCAACGATGAGGGGATCGACGAAGACGAGATCCTCCAGATGCTCCAGACCATGGTCAAGCAGCGCCGTGATTCCATCACGATGTACGAAAAGGGCGGGCGCCTGGAGCTGGCGCAGCAGGAAGCCGAAGAGATCACGATCATCGAGCGCTACCTGCCCGAGCAACTTGGCGATGATGCGATCGAGACCGCCGTCGACACGGTGATCGCCGATGTGGGGGCCGGCGGGCTCAAGGATATGGGTGCCGTCATGGGCGCCCTGCGTGAGGGCTATGCCGGTCAGATGGATTTCGGCAAGGCCAGCGCAATCGTCAAGTCGCGCCTCGGCGCCTGACGTCCCCAAAGACGCCCCGGCAAACAGTCCCCGTCTTTAATTTTATCCTCAGTATGTAATTCCGGTCATGTCCGCGACTCTGGCGGTATATTGACGCGTGCGTGCCGGACTGTGCCCGCACCCGATTGCACATGAGGATCGAACTTGGCCTTTCCGCCGCAATTTCTCGATGAGTTGCGCACGCGGCTTCCGGTGTCGGAGGTCGTGGGCAAGAAGGTGCGCCTTGTCCGCAAGGGCCGGGAGTTCGCCGGCCTGTGCCCGTTCCACAATGAAAAGACGCCTTCGTTTACGGTGAACGACGACAAGGCCTTCTATCATTGCTTCGGCTGCGGCCAGCATGGCGACGTCATCACCTTCGTGATGGAGACCGACGGGCTGAGCTTCCCCGAGGCGATCGAGCGGCTCGCAGGCCTGGCCGGCTTGGAGGTGCCGCAATCCTCGCCCGAGGAGCGCGAACGCGCGAAAGTCCGCTCGACCCTGTATGACGTCGTCGAGCAGGTCTGTGGCTGGTACCAGGAACATCTTTCGCAGCCGGGCGGCCAGGCGGCCTATGACTATCTGCGCGGGCGCGGGTTCACCGACGAGACGATCGGCCGGTTTCGCCTCGGCTACGCGCCGGACGGGCGCGGGCGTCTGCTGCAGGCGATGGAGGCGCGCGGCGTGCGCCAGGATCAGCTGGTCGAGGCCGGGCTCATCAAACTGCCGGAAGGCGGGGGCAACCCGCGGGACTATTTCTTCGACCGGGTGATCTTTCCGATCAATGACAGCCGCGGCCGGGTGATCGCGTTTGGCGGGCGTATCCTGGGGGACGGCCAGCCGAAATATCTCAACTCCCCCGAGACGCCGCTCTTCCACAAGGGGCGCAGCCTGTACAACTTCACCATGGCGCGCGAGGCATCGCGCGAGGCCGGCACGGTCATCGTCGCCGAGGGCTATACAGACGTGATCGCGCTGGCCCAGGCCGGATTGCCGAATGCCGTCGCCCCCCTGGGGACCGCGCTGACCGAAGATCAGATCCGCCTCATCTGGCGCGTCGCCGACGAGCCGGTGCTGTGCTTCGACGGCGACACAGCCGGCGAGCGCGCCGCATTGCGCGCGGCAGAGCGCGCCCTGCCGCTGTTGCAGCCGGGCAAGACCTTGCGCTTCATGGCGCTGCCGTCCGGCGATGATCCCGATACGCTGATCAAGGCGCGCGGTGCGGAGGGCTTCCGGACCCTGCTGGCAGGCGCCCACCAGCTCGTCGACGTGCTCTGGCAGTCCGAGGTGTCCGCGGCCAGCCACGACACGCCGGAACGCCGCGCCGACCTGGAACGCCGGATCAACGCGCGCCTGGCGCAGATCGAGGATCCGGGCGTTAAATATCACTATCAGCAAAGCATGCGGCAGCGCCTGCGCGACCTGTTTTTCGTTGCGCGGCCCGCGAAGGGCGGAAATCAGCGGGGCAGGGGCCGGTTTGATGGCCCGAAACGGCCGGAATTGGCGCCTGGATTGGGCGCGCGCGGCGATATCGGCGCAATGAAAGCCCAGCAGGAGCGGATGATACTGGCCACGTTGGTCAATCACCCTGACCTTTTGCACGACTCTCTTGAGGCGCTGAATGAAATTTCCCTGCAAAGCAAGGAACTTGACACCCTGCTCCGGGTGATCTTAAACCTCGCGGTCACGACGCCGGTCCTTGACACCAAGGACCTGCAACGCCATTTGATCCAGAGCGGCTATGAAGTGCCGCTGGGACAGGTTTTGCATCCGCAAGTGTATCGTCAGGCGTCGTTCGCGGCACCGGATGCGACGATTGCGGATGCGCGTGCTGCGCTGGATGAGATTCTGGGGCAGTATCGATACCGGCGAGAACGGCTGGCCCCGGATCGGGTGGACGCGAAAGAGGATCTTGCGGACGACAACAACGAGACGAAGAGCAATAGACTTCTCGAGTTGGTCCGCGAAGAATCGGGTGCGGGCGGTCTGTATGAATAATTTGGCAAGTGCGCGATAGCGCGGCATAGCCGCCGCCGCTGTGAGGGAAAATATGGCACGTAACGAAGCCCAGGAAGAAAACACCGAAGAGCGTGAGGACACGCCCGACGGTCCGCTGATGGATGGCTCGGTTCAGGGCGTCAAGAAGATGATCGCGCGCGGCAAGGAACGCGGGTTCATCACCTATGACGAGTTGAACGAAACGCTGCCCCAGGACCAGGTGTCTTCGGAGCAGATCGAGGACGTCCTCGCGCAGCTTTCGGAAATGGGCATCAACGTCGTCGAAGAAGAGGAAAAGGACGAAACGACCGCGAAGGCGACCGAGGACGGCGGCAAGCCGGCCGCGGCGGCAGAAGAAGCCAAGGCAGATGTCCCCGCGGTGGCGGCCAAGACCCGCACGACGGGCGCCGAGGATCTGGGCCGGACGGATGACCCGGTCCGTATGTATCTGCGTGAGATGGGTTCGGTCGAACTGCTGTCACGCGAGGGCGAGATCGCCATCGCGAAGCGGATCGAGGCCGGCCGCGAGAAGATGATTGGCGCGATCTGTGAATCGCCGCTGACGATCCGGGCCATCATCGCCTGGCGCGCCGCGCTCGAGAAGGAACAGATCCTGCTGCGCGACGTCATCGACCTGGATGCCACCCACAGCGGCGGCCCGGGCGAGGACAATTCCGCGAATGGTGGCGCGCAGGCCAACGCCGCCAACCGCCTGAAGGCGGCCACCGCAGCGCGCGCCGCCAATGGCAGCGACGACAAGAAGGCCGACAACGACAATGACGACGACGACGATGAGGATGAGGGCGCAAACCTCTCTCTCGCCGCGATGGAAGCGAAGCTGAAGCCTGAAGTGCTCGGCCTGTTCGACACCATCGAGAAGACTTACAAGAAGCTGCGCAAGCTGCAGGAGCAGCGGCTCGCGGGCATGAAGAACAAGTCCGATCAGCTCTCCAATCCCCAGGAGAAGCGCTACGCCAAGCTGCAGGTCGAACTGGTCGAGTATATGGAGCAGGTGCGGCTCAACAACGGCCGGATCGAGGCCCTTGTCGACGAGCTGTATGGCCTCAACCGCCGGCTCACCAGCTTCGAGGGCAAGCTCCTGCGCATGGCGCTCGAGTCCGGTGTCGCGCGCGACGATTTCCTCGAAGAGTATATGGGCAACGAGCTCGACCCGCGCTGGGTCAGCCGGATCGGGCGGCTGAAGCGCAAGGGCTGGAAGAAATACGCCGAGAAGAACGCCGACGAGATCCGCGCCATCCGCAAGGAGATCATCGAGATCGCCGCGCGCGTCGGCCTACAGATCTCGGAGCTGCGCCGCATCGTCCAGACCGTCCAGCAGGGCGAGAAGGAAGCCGGCCGGGCGAAGAAGGAGATGGTCGAGGCGAACCTGCGCCTCGTGATTTCGATCGCCAAGAAATACACCAACCGTGGCCTGCAGTTCCTCGACCTGATCCAGGAAGGCAATATCGGCCTGATGAAGGCGGTCGATAAGTTCGAATACCGCCGCGGCTACAAGTTCTCGACTTATGCTACCTGGTGGATTCGCCAGGCGATCACGCGCTCGATCGCCGATCAGGCACGCACGATCCGTATCCCGGTCCACATGATCGAGACGATCAACAAGCTGGTCCGCACCTCGCGCCAGATGCTCCACGAGATCGGCCGCGAGCCGACCCCCGAAGAGCTGGCCGGGCGCCTGCACATGCCGCTCGAGAAGGTGCGCAAGGTGCTCAAGATCGCCAAGGAGCCGATCTCGCTGGAGACGCCGATCGGCGACGAGGAAGACAGCCATCTCGGCGACTTCATCGAAGACAAGAATGCGGTGCTGCCGGTCGATGCGGCGATCCAGTCGAACCTGCGCGAGACCACGACGCGCGTGCTGGCGTCCCTGACGCCGCGTGAGGAGCGCGTCCTGCGCATGCGCTTCGGCATCGGCATGAACACGGACCACACGCTCGAGGAGGTCGGCCAGCAATTCTCGGTCACCCGCGAGCGCATCCGGCAGATCGAGGCGAAGGCGCTCAGGAAGCTCAAGCACCCGTCGCGCTCGCGCAAGCTACGCAGTTTCCTCGACCATTAGGTCGTGCGAAGTCTGGAAGTGAAAAGGCCGGCATATCGCCGGCCTTTTTCGTGGCGTGTGAGGGGGTGGTTCAGTCTTCGTGGGTGATGGTGATCTTCCGCCCCGATGTCTCGAACATCTCGCGAATTTCGTCGGTCTGGTTGGGGCCGTAGAATATCTTGCCCATGACGTCGCCCGGGCTGTCGTAGATCACCATGATCAGGGCCGTCGTCAGCCCGACATTCTTGAAGGTGCGCATGACGCCGACGGGGACAGAGAAGGTGTCGAGGGGATTGAGCGCGACACAATGTTCGCCCTCGTCGCCATAGTACAGCTCCCAGGTGCCGGTCATCGGAATGAACACCTCCGGCACGTCATGGGCGTGCAGGCGCACCTGATTGCCCGGCGGCATCTCGACATAGCTGACGTGGAAATGATGCGGGGTCTTGATCTTCGCAGTGGGCAGGACGCCGTTGTCCGAGATGGCATGAAAATGACGTCGCGCGCCGGACCCGGTGCGATCCTCCTCGAAGATGGCAGGGTCCTCGACCAGCTCATGGAATCTGGCGACGTGCCGGGCCTCGACGTCGGCCGGGTCCATTTTTAGGGATTCCTTGATGCGGAACTCCACACCCGGCGTGTCGTCGGTTGTGTCGGTGGCAGTCATGGCTTGTCTCCGTTGTTGAGGGGCTGGGTGCGCGCAGGCGCGTTATTGCGGACGGGCCGAGCTGTTCAGCGCGTCGACATGTGACAGAAGCATTTCCGTGAGCGCGGCCGGTTCGGTGAGCATGGCGTCGTGGCCGGTATCGAGGCTCTCAACCGGCCAACCCCACGCGCGAACCTGCTCTTCGACCGGCGCGAAGAGGTGGGCGATGGGGCCGCCGGTACAGCGGATGAAGAGGCGCGGCAGGGCGGCGCTTTCCGGCGTGTCTGCGGGCATGACCTCATCGTAAGTCGCCAGCGGATGGGGGGTCATCCGCGCGGCCACGTGGTTTGCGAGGTCGGGGTTGTCGATTCCAAGTGCCGCGGGCGGCAGCGGCTCACGATAGGGATCCGGGCCATCGAGGGCTTTCCTGGCGGCCGTGACGCGTTCTTCGTCCCACAGGTCGAAGCCGCGCCCGCCTGCCGGCACGATGTAGGCATCGAGATACACCAGGCTGCGCAACCGGGCGGCGATGCGCGGTGCGGCCGCCTGACCGACCAGGCCCGCATAGCTGTGGCCGACGAGAATTACCTCGGACAAATCTTCGAAGAACAGCAGGTTTTCGATATCCATCACGTGGGTGGACAGGTCGATAGAGCCGTCCAGGCGGTGCACGTTTTCGGCGCAGCCGCTCAGCGTTGGCGTGAAAACCCTATGGCCGCGCGCGCGTAAGGCGTCGGCGACTTCACGCCAGCACCAGCCGCCGTGCCATGAGCCATGAACCATCACGAATGTCGCCATATCGGAACCTCAAATTATACGAACGTATAAGAAATTATACAGTCGTATAAATGCGGTCAAGTGCGTATATTTTTAGCGCAGGTTTTAGGAGTGGCAGGTTGGTTGAACTAACCCAGAAAGACCGCGGGGGAGGGCGCGAGCAGGCGATCCTTCGCGCCGCCGAACAGGTGTTCGCGGAGCGCTCCTACGAGGGGGCGTCAATTCGCATCATTGCCGCGACAGCCGATGTGAACCCGGCGCTCGTCGGCTACTATTTCGGGACCAAGGCCGAGCTCTATCGTGAGATCTTCGCGCGTCGGTATCACGACATCACCGAGGAGCGCCTGCGTTGCCTCGACGCCGTGCCGGCGGATGTGCGTGGAGAGGAGGGTGTGTCCGCGATCCTGGACGCCTGGTTCCGTCCGTTCTTCGCGCGGCTGGACTCTCCCGACGGCGCCAACTTCGTTCGGCTCCTCACCCGCGAAGCACATGATCCGCGCCAGGGTGAGCGCGACATCGTCTCGCAATTTCTGAATCCCTCGGCGACGCGCTGCATGGAGCGTCTCGCGGCCGCACTGCCGGATGCAACGTCGGATGACATTGCCTGGGGTTATCAATTTTGCATTGCGGTCATGCTCAGCAGCGTCGCCGGGGTTGATCGGGCAGCAGCGCTGGCAAGCGTGCCCCTCGCGTCGGCAGGCGAAACCGATCTGCGGGGCGCCATGGTCGAGTATGCCAGTGCCGGCTTGATGGCACTGGTGGCCCGGCATGTGCGGCGCTAGTCGGCCTTGAACAGCAGCTCGACGAAATCCCGGTAGAGAGCGATCTGGGCTGCGACCAGCTTCGGCTCCTTGAGGGTCTTCGACATGATGAAAGCCCCCTCGATGGTCGCCGTGAACATGTCCGCCAGATCGTCCGGGTTGACCGGCAGGTTTGGCGTGTGGGTTTCCACCACCGTGTCGATCATCGCGCCGAGGGTCACGCGCCAGTCGCGATAGGCGTCGTCGATGATCTGCATCGTGCGGTCGTCGAACAGGTTCGCCTCGTAGAGGTAGGACGCGAACAGGCAACCCGGAAAGGGCTCGTCGAAACCCTCCATCAATTCTTCATAGAGGCCGATGAAGATCAGCAGCTGCTGCAACGGGTCGCGCGCGAGCTTTTCTGCCCGGGCCCGGAAACCATCGCGCAGCGTCAGGTCGGCCTGGGCGTAGCGTTCGACCAGTGTGTGGGCGAGCGCCGCCTTGTTCTCGAAGTGATAGAAGAATGCGCCCTTGGTCACGCCCACCGCGGCAATCAGCTTGTCGATCGAAGTGGCGGAATATCCCTGATCGAGAATCAGGGCCTCGGCGGTGTCGAGGATCTTGTCGCGTGTGATGGTTCCGTCGCGGGGCATTTTTCCTGCCAGTTCGAATTATCGAATTCAAATATATACTATCCGGTTTGTTTCGGGCAAGTCCTCGGCGCGCGATGCCTTGCGCCGGGAGCGTCCGGTTATCCAATTGTTTTCCGACATGAGACTAAAGTATGGAAAGTTCCCGTTGACTCCAGGCGCCCAAATCCGCTTAAACAATACCAACTGGTCGGTATAGGTAAAATCGACCGCGTCACACAAACGGAGTTGGAAAAATGTCTGTAGCTGAAATTTACCCTGCCGACGGGGCGTCACCCGGCGACGAAGCTTTTTCACCGGCACGCGCCGAAGCGTTCGAGGAACGGTTCGTCGGGATGCTCAATGGCGGCGCGGCCTGCCTCATGGTGTCGGTTGGACACCGCACGGGGTTGTTCGACGCGTTGGAAGATGGCGCATGGGTTTCGAGCGAGGCCCTGGCGGGCCGGGCGGAGCTGAATGAGCGCTACGTGCGCGAATGGCTCGGCGCGATGGTCGCGAGCGGGATCGTCGAAGTTGATGCCGAGACCACCACGTTCCGACTGCCGTCCGAACATGCGGCCTGCCTGACCCGGGCAGCGACGCCAAACAATTTTGCGGTGTTCGCCCAGTATATTCCCGAGCTCGGGAGCATCGAGAGTGACATCGTCCGCTGTTTCGAGCAGGGCGGCGGCGTTCCCTATGAGCGGTTCGGCCGTTTCCACGAGATCATGGCCGAGGATAGTGGCCAGTCGGTGCTGCCGGCACTCGAGGAACACATCCTGCCCCTGGTCCCCGGACTGCAGGATCGGCTGGCAGCCGGCATCCGGGTGGCCGATCTCGGCTGCGGGCGGGGCCGGGCGCTGATGGAGATGGCCGCGCGCTATCCCGCCAGCCAGTTTACGGGCATCGACCTGTCGGCCGAGGCCGTGGCCTGGGCGACGTCCGAGACCGAGGCACGTGGTCTCACGAACGTTCGGTTCGAAGTGCGCGATCTCGCGACATTTGACCGGGAGGCCGAGCCGGCAGCATATGATTTCGTCACCACCTTCGATGCAGTCCACGACCAGGGCAACCCGCGCGCGATGGTGCGTGGCATCCGCCGAAGCCTCGCCGCGGATGGCGTCTATCTCGCCCAGGACATCAACGGGTCGAGCCATGTGCATGAGAATAGCGATCACCCGATCGGGACGCTCCTCTACACGATCTCCTGCATGCATTGCATGACCGTCTCTCTGGCGCAGGAAGGCGGCGAGGGTCTCGGTGCCATGTGGGGCCGGCAGAAGGCGGTGGAAATCTTCACCGCGGCGGGCTTCGCGACGGTTGAGGTGAACGAGCTCTCCCACGATGTGCAGAATTGCTACTACGTCTGCCGCCCTTGAGGGCGGGGCACGGAGCGTAACGAAAAAAAAAGGCGGCGGGGCCGGGTCTGGTCTCGCCGCCTCCATGCGGTCGAATTGCCTGCACCAAAGTGCCAATTTCCAGGGTGACTCCGAAGATAGTTAAGCCTTTCTTAACGGCTTTGCATGCATAGGTAGTGTCCCAGTTAAGCTTTGGACGATCTGCCATGCACTCGATTTCCCGCATTCGGGCAGCCTTGATCATCGGCTCTGTGCCAGGCGCCCTCGCGATTATCGTCGTTGCGATCTTCATGCTGCTCAATGCCACCTCCCAAAGGATCGTGGCAGAGAATGCCGAGGAAATATCGCTCGGTTGGGCCACTTATCTGGGCGTGCAACTGGATCGCATCGAGGGCATAGCGGCCGGCGCAGAGATGCTGGCCGAGGAAAAGCTGTTTCTTGAGCGGGTGACGCGCTTCCGCGATGTATTCCGGTTCAAACTCTTCGACGCGGAAGGTCGCCTGCGGCTCATTTCCGACGATTTGACCGTGAATGAAATTAGCCGCGGGATTGATGCGGCGGATGCCGCCAGCGCGGGTTTCACCGGTGATGCGGTCGTGCTGCGTGAACACAATCCGAAGGCTGCCACTGTGCTTAAAACAGGCCTGCCGTTCACGCAGGTTGAGGACGGAACTGCAAAGCCGGATCGCCCGGACGTCTATGCCGAGAGCTACACGCCGGTGATACGCGACGGACGGATCGTCGCGGTTGCCGAAGTGTATGTTGATCAGACCGCGCGGGCGGCTGAAGTGCGTTCACAATTTCTCGGATTCGGCCTGAAGGTTGCCGGGCTTATGCTGCTGGTTCTCATTCTGCCCGGCTTGGGAATGTATAGCCTGTTGCTGACGCTGCGCCGACAGAACCACACACTGAAGGTGGAACGCGACCGCGCGCTTGTGGCCGAGCGTGCCAAGGCGGAGTTCCTGGCGAATATGAGCCACGAGATCCGCACCCCGCTGAATGGTGTGTTGGGCACGGCGGGCCTGCTGGATGAAACCGAACTCGACGAGGAACAGCGTGGCTACACGAGCACGATCCTCAGGTCCGGCGAATCCCTGCTTCGGGTGCTGAACGATATTCTCGATTTCTCCAAGATCGAGGCCAACAGCCTCGAGATTGAGATGGCGCCCTTCGATATCGTCGAATTGCTCGATGGTGCCGTCGAACTCATGGCCGCACCTGCGCAGGCCAAGAATCTGGAACTCGCCGTATTCGTGGCGCCGGATGTCCCGGGCATCCTGACGGGAGATGAGGGTCGGATCCGCCAGATTCTAATCAACCTGGTGCACAACGCGATCAAGTTTACGGAGACGGGCGGTGTGACGGTCGAGGTCAACCGGCAGCATGCCATGGCCGATGACGGGCATATCCTGCTGCGCTTCGACGTGTCCGACACCGGCATCGGGGTTCCGGACGGCCTGCGCAAACATATCTTCGACAAGTTCTCGCAAGTCGACGGCTCCGTCACGCGTGACGCGGGCGGCACGGGCCTTGGCCTGGCGATTTGCCAGCGGCTGGTGACCATGATGGGTGGCGAAATCTCGTGTGAGCCGCGGCCCGAGGGCGGAACGATATTCAGTTTCACCCTGCGGTCGGCCTTCGCCGAGTCACAATCTGCATGGGTGTCGGCGCTGAATCGGGATTTCAAGGATCGCCGTGTTCTCGTGGTCGATGACAATGAGACCAACCGCTTTGTATTTGAAAAGCAGCTTCGCGCGCTGGGAGCCGAGGTGATTGTCGCCATGAGCGCCAAGAGTGCGATGTCGCGGCTTGAGGCCGCCTGCGCGGCCGGTGCGCCGTTCGATATCGCGATCATCGACCATATGATGCCGGGCACGGACGGCCTCGATCTCGCCGGGATGATTCGCGAGGCCGGCGAATATGCCGGCTTGCGGCTGGTCCTCTCCTCATCGTCAGGCATGGTCAACAGCACCCACCAGGCCAAGCAATATGGCTTCGACGCCGCATTGCCCAAACCGTTGCGACCGGGCGACCTCCTGACATGTCTCAATGGTCTGTCCGCGATGCCGGAGCCCGACAAGCCTGTACCCAACAAGCCGGTGTCCGATGCACCGGCACCTGTGCTTCTACCGGTCAACGCCGTCGTCATGAGTGCCGGCCCGCCGGCCGCTGAGTCGGCGCCGGCCGACGGCGCATCCGTCCGGGTACTGGTGGTCGAGGACAATCAGACCAACCAGATGATTCTCGTTGCCCTGCTCAAGAAGCGTGGCTATCGCGTCGATGTGGCAGGCAACGGATATGAGGCGCTCGCGGCCATGCGGGACAGGCCGTTCGACGTCGTCCTGATGGATGTTCAGATGCCCGAGATGGGCGGGCTCGAGGCGACTCGCCAGATCAGGCTTCTCGCGGGCGATGTGGCCCAGACCCCGATCATCGGCGTCACGGCGCATGCGCTGAAAGGCGATCGCGAACGCCTCCTTGAGGGCGGGATGAACGATTATCTGGTGAAGCCCATCAATCTCGCGGACGTCACCACGAAAGTCGCCCAATGGGCCGCGACCCGTTCACCGACTGCGTTGCACGATACCTCGTCCAGGGTCGCCTGACCGAGTTGTCGCCGGGCGCCACCCGCCGCTACAGAGGCTTCCGGTGCCACTCTTCATCGCCCCTGAGCTTGTGCTATAGGAGTCCAGCATTACGCGTGCGTGGGCCCGTAGTTCAGTTGGTTAGAACGGACCGCTCATAACGGTCATGTCGCAGGTTCGAGTCCTGCCGGGCCCACCATTTCCCGCGCGATTCCGCGGTCCCGGAGTTTGTTTCTTTGGAATTCTTGCCTGCCGATATCGATGCGACGGCCGCCGTCGCGCTCGTCGCCGCGACCTTCATCGGCAATATCATCTCCGGCATTATGGGCGTCGGCGGGGGGATCATCCTGCTGGCGGTCATGGCCACTCTGATGCCGGCCGCGGCGATCATCCCGATCCATGGCATTGCGCAGCTGGGGGCCAACATCTTCCGGGGCACCATCCAGCGGGCCCATATCGACTGGCTGACCTTCGTTTGGTTTGCCATTGGCAGCGTCGTCGGCGTGGCCGTGGGTGGCAGCATCGTCGTCACGCTCCCGCCCGATATCCTGCGCGCCGGGCTGGGGTTGTTCATCCTCTACGCGGTCTGGGCGCCGCGGCTGAAATTCGTCAGTGAAGGCAATGTGATCACGGTGTTCGTCGGCGTTGCATCGAGCATCCTGACCATGTTCTTCGGCGCGACAGGGCCCTTCGCGATGGCGCTGCTCAGCCAGCGTGGCTACACGCCCCAGGGGCTGGTTGGCACCCATTCGGCCTGCATGGGTGCGCAGCATGGCCTCAAGATCGTCGTCTTCGGGATCCTCGGGTTCGCATTTTCCGAATGGCTGGGGCTGGTTGCAATGCTGCTGCTGGCCTCGCTGGCGGGCAGCCTGATCGGGAGCTATGCACTTCGCCGGATATCCGCTGGCGCCTACGCCATCGTCCTGAAGGTGATCCTGACGGCCCTCGCAGCGAACCTGCTGGCCGTGGCTTTCGGGATCTACAGCATCACCTGATAAGCGCGGTTTTCGCGATAACCATACGCCTGGTGTCACAAGTCATTGATTCCCCGGTCACGGGTCGGGCATTGGTCGATGCCCCATATGGGGTGTAGGGTTCGGCTCGGCCGATTAACGGCCAGAAAGAGGGGTAAGCATGAGTTTACAGGAAAAGCTTGCGGAGATTAGTGCCGCCGGCGCGAAGCGAATGCCTGAGGAAGTGCGCGCGACGATGGGCAAGGCGACCCAGGAATTGCGCGAGTCCGGCATTCTGGACCGCACCATCAAGGTGGGCGACAAATTGCCGGCCTTCAGTCTCACAAACGCCAACGGCGAAATGGTGAATTCCGCCGACCTGCTGTCCAAGGGAGCTGTCGTCCTGACGGTGTTCCGCGGCCACTGGTGACCGTATTGCAATGCAGAGCTGTATGCTATGCGCGATATCGTACCCGCACTCGACGAAGCCGGCGCCACCCTGGTTGCCATCACCCCTCAGCTCGTCGAGCACAACAAGGCCATGACTGAAAAGCACGGCCTGAATTTTGAAATGCTTTCCGATCCCGGACACGGCTATCTGGCCGAGCTCGGTCTCAAGTTCGAAATTCCGCCGGAGGTCAAAGCGATCTACCAGGGATTCGGGCTCGATATTCCGGGCACGAACGGCGACGACAGCTGGACGCTGCCGATGCCGGGCCGGATCGTTGTCGACAGCAGCGGCGTTGTCCGCGCGACGGACATCGACCCGAACTACGCGTCACGGCCGGAGCCGGAGAAGACGCTGGCGGACGTGCAGGCCCTGTAGCCGACCCGCTGCGTTTTGTTGAACGTTCAAGACCCCATCTGCGGTTCACCCGCGGATGGGGTTTTGTCGTTATGGGGGCAGCGCGCGATCGGTACGCGCGTGACCGGCGCATGGGGGGTCAGCGCGTGACAGGCGCGTTGGGCAGCAGGGCGTGGCAGTGGAGATAGACGAGCTCGCCCGACCCCAGCGCGCGTTCCAGGCGAACCCAGTATTCGGCTTCCCGCATCATCGTGTTGACGAAGTCACGGGTGAGTTCCTCGCGCTTCAGCCCGTCGATGAATTGTGCCCAACCGGCGAGAATCATCTGGCGATAGCGCGTTGAGGCATCCTCGAAGCTTCTGACCTGCAAGCCGGCGCCCTCGAGGACGTCGCGACAGGCTTCCATGGTCCAGAGATGGGGTGCCTCTGTCTCCCTAGCGGTCCAGGCGGTGACGGGATCGGACGCGCCGGATTTGTCGGTGGCGAGCACGAAGTCGGTCATGATCAGGGAACCGCCGGTCTTCAGACTCATACGGATCGTCTTGAGGACCGCCTGCTTGTCGCGCATCCGAAACAGACGTTCGCGCAGCAATACGGCGTGAAATTTGTTTTCGGGCAGCTCGAGCGTATCGGGGTCATACACGGTGATCGGTGCACGTTTTGCGAGACCGCGGCGGACGGAAAGTTTCTGGGCCCGGCCGACCAGTTCCCGGTCGGGATCGGATGCCGTGACCCAGAGGCCAAGTCCGCCGACCATGCGCCGCACGCCGCCGCCGAGCCCGGCAGACAGGTCGAGCGCGGACTTCGAGGAGTTCAACGCGGCGGGCTGCAGGAGCGTATCAATGTAGCGCGCCCCGCCCGGTTCGACCATTTCGTTGTCTTCATCGGAGATCGCCCAGAGCCGTCGGCAGAACGAAACGCGTTTTTCCGTCCAGGCCAGTCCGGTGTCTTCGGGGCTGTCGCGCGTGATCGCCTCGGGGTCGCCCTCGGCACCAGGTTCGGCCGAGACGCTGCCGTCACCCGATATGGGCGCGCGATCGCCATTCCACCAGCGCCTGAAGCGCTCGAGGAACGGTATATAGCCGTCATCGGACTCTGCGTCGCCGTGTCGCGCGCGTACCATTTGGACGCCTCAGTCGTGTACTGCCGGGTATCACATGTTGCTGAACGCGGACCATGGCACTCATAGGGTTAAGTTCCGGTAAACCCACGGCATTGAACAGGCGCTTGAAAGCGGGGAAATGCAGCGCGATTCCGGGGATCTCGATTTTGGGTGTCACGCGGTTTTGCTAGGATATGATGTGCATGCACGGGAGCACGCCATGTCCGCAGTTCAGAGTTATGTCCACGGCGCCTCGGAGGTGCCGCTGATCGGCGACACGATCGGTGCGCATTTCGATGCCGCCGCCGCGCGCTGGGCCGACCGGGACGCGCTGGTGGTGCGCCATCAGGACGTCTCCTGGTCCTGGGCCGAGCTGAAAAAACGCGTCGATGACTTCGCCGCCGGGCTGATCGAACTGGGGCTGGTGCCGGGCTCGCGCATCGGCATCTGGTCGCCCAACAATGCCGAATGGGTGATCACCCAGTTCGCCACCGCCAAGGCGGGGCTGATCCTGGTGAACATCAACCCGGCCTACCGGCTGGCCGAGCTCGAATTCGCCCTCAACAAGGTGGAATGCACCGCGCTGATCACTGCGGCCAGCTTCAAGACCAGCGACTATGTGGGGATGATCCGCGAGCTGGCGCCGGAGATCGATAGCGCGGACACGGGCGCATTGTCAGCGGCCAGGCTGCCCCATCTGAAAACCATCATCCAGATCGGCGAGGATGATGTCGCCGGGATGTACGGATTTGCGGACGTCATGGCGACGGGCGCGGCGGCGGGCCATGACAAGGTCGCGGCGTTGGCGCCGAGCCTGCAGTTCGACGACCCGATCAACATCCAGTTCACCTCGGGTACGACCGGCTCACCCAAGGGCGCGACGCTCACCCACCACAACATCCTCAACAACGGCTATTTCATCGGCGAGACGATGGCGCTGACCGACGCCGACCGGATCTGCATCCCGGTGCCCCTGTATCACTGCTTCGGCATGGTGCTCGGCAATCTCGCCTGCATGACCCATGGCGCGGCGATGGTCTATCCGTCCGCCGCCTTCGATCCGCTGGCGACCCTGGAGACCGTGGCAGCCGAGCGTTGCACGGGCCTGTATGGCGTGCCGACCATGTTCATCGCCCAGCTCGAACACGCACAATTCGCCGAATTCGACCTGTCGAGCCTGCGCACCGGCATCATGGCGGGCTCGCCCTGTCCGGTGGAGGTGATGAAGCAGGTCATCGATAAGATGCATATGGACCAGGTGACCATCGCCTACGGCATGACCGAGACCAGCCCGGTGTCGACCCAGACATCCGTGGACGACCCGCTGGACCGCCGGGTCGGCACCGTCGGGCGGATCCACCCCCATGTGGAGGTGAAGATCATCGACGACGAAGGACGCATCGTCGTGCCGGGCGAGACCGGCGAGCTGTGTACCCGCGGCTACTCGGTGATGCGGGGCTACTGGAACGACGCGGAGAAGACGGCGGAATCCATCGATGCGGCGGGCTGGATGCACACCGGCGACCTCGCGACCATGGATGGGTCCGGCTATTTCAACATCGTCGGCCGCATGAAGGACATGGTGATCCGCGGCGGGGAGAACCTCTATCCCCGCGAGATCGAGGAGTTTCTGTATCGCCACCCGAAGGTCTCGGATGTGCAGATCTTCGGCGTGCCCGACGAGAAATACGGCGAGGAGCTGTGTGCCTGGATCAAGCTTGCGGAAGGGGAGCGTGCGACGGGCGAGGAGATGCGGGACTTCTGCAAGGGCCAGATCGCCCACCTGAAGATCCCGCGCTACATCAAGTTCGTTGACGAATTCCCGATGACCGTGACCGGCAAGATCCAGAAGTTCGTGATGCGGGAGCAGATGATCGCGGAGCTGGGCCTGGCGGAAGCGAAGACCGCGTAGAACATAGATTTCGTCATGCCCGGGCGCGACCCGGGCATTTTATCGGTGGTGCCTAAGATGCGCGGATCAAGTCCGCGCATGACGAAACGGGCGGGTTTGAAACCCGCCCCTACGGAATTTTCTTCGCGCGGGTAGGGGCGGGTCTGTGACCCGCCCGGTGAAGCCGATGGCCGCCTAGTTCCGCTCGCCCGTATTCGGGTGGCCGACGTCGGGCTGAATGTACGGCGCTTGCATCTCGTAGATATCGTGGGTCCGGCAGTAGCGCGGGCCGCCGAGGCGCCCGACGGGCTGGAGCGTGTGGGGGTTGATGTACTTGTCGTCGAGCATCAGGTCCTCGCGCACATGCCAGCGCAGGACCTTGCCGATCACCAGATAGGTCTTCCAGTCGTCGCCGAACTCCTGCATTTGCTCGAACTGGCACTCCATGGCCACGGGGCAGTCCTTGATGCGCGGCGCGTCGACCAGATCCGACGGGACGGTCTCAAGTCCGAGCTCGGCGAACTCGTTCTGGTCACGCGCGAAATTGGCCGCGCTGGCGTTCATCTGCTGCTCCCAGCCGTCGGTGACGGTGTGGACTACGTAGCCGCCGGTCGTGGAGATGTTGGCCGCCGTGTCCTTCTTTTCCTTCTCGCGCTCACCCACGGTGATTGAGACCAGAGGCGGGTAGTGGGAGACGATGGAAAAGAAGGAGAAGGGCGCCAGGTTGGGCACGCCGTTCTCGTCCATGGAGCTGACCCAGGCGATGGGGCGCGGCACGATCGAGCCGATCAGCAGGCGGTAGCATTGCTGGTGGTCGATCTCGTCGCTGTTGAAAATCCTGTAGTCCATGACCTGTCTCCCGAAGCGTTATCTCTTCATAGCCCGTTCGCGTAGTCGGGAGTAGGGCGGGTTTGAAACCTGCCCCTACAGCCTCCGTCACACGCCGTAGGGGCGGGTCTGTGACCCGTCCGCTCTTTGCACGCGCGCGCCATTGGTGTAAGCCCCGCGACCATGTCGGATGCATCACCAGAAACATTGCCCGAGGCCCTGTCTCTCACCACCCGTACCGCGCTGCCGGACGGCTTTGCGTTCCTGCTCGCGGAGTTCCCGCGTCCGGTCTGGGAGGGACATCCCAACAACGGCCAGTGGTGCCAGTTCTGGCTGCAGCGGCACCAGATGTTCCGGGATTACTCCGCGGCGCTGACCGATGCGTGCGCGCAGCTGTCCGACGGGAAGATCGAAGCGCAGGCCTTTCACGAATGGTTCGTGCCTCGGGTGAATTTCTATCTCGGCGAGATCGACACCCATCACAAGATCGAAGAGCATCACTATTTCCCCGCGCTGGCGCAGGCGGACGAGAAGATGGAACGCGGGATCGCGCTGCTCGAAGGTGATCACCGGGTGGTGCACGATCGGCTGATCGCGGCGCACGGGACGATCGTGGCGCTGGATGCGGCGATCCGTGAGGCGGCGGGTGATGTCGCGTCAGCTGCATCGTCTGCTGCCGGGGCGGCACGTGACGGGATTGCCGCTTTGGGCGACGCGCTCGGCCATCACCTGGATGACGAGGAAGACATCATCGTGCCTCTGATCCTCGACCGCACGGAGCCGGTGCTGGGGATCGGTTGAAGACGTTCTCCCCGTCATGCCCGGACTTGATCCGGGTATCTTGTCGAATGGTGCCGGAGATGCGCGGATCAAGTCCGCGCATGACGGTGTTTTAGGAGCCGGTGCTGGGGATCGGGTAGCGACCCCCAATGTCGTCATGCCCGGACTTGATCCGGGCATCTTGCCGATCGGGGGATGAGATGCGCGGATCAAGTCCGCGCATGACGGTGTTTTGGGAGCCGGTGCTGGGGATCGGGTAGGGCTATTCCAGCCGGTTGAGGCCGTCGAAGGCGGCCGTCTTGTAGCATTCGGCCAGGGTCGGATAGTTGAAGACCGTATCGACGAAATAGTCGATCGTGCCGCTGTGGGCCATGACCGCCTGGCCGATATGGATGAGTTCGGACGCGCCTTCGCCCAGGATGCTGACCCCGAGAATCTCGCGGGTTTCGACGTGGAACAGCATCTTCAGCATGCCCGTGGAATCGCCGATGATCTGGCCGCGGGATATTTCCTTGTAGAACGCCTTGCCCACCTCGTAGGGGACACCTTCGGCGGTGAGCTCTTCCTCGTTGGCGCCAACCACCGAGATTTCCGGGATCGTGTAGATGCCATAGGGAAAGAGCTGGGCGACGCCGGACACCGACGCGTCGAACGCATGACAGGCGGCGAGGCGACCCTGTTCCATCGAGGTCGACGCGAGACTGGGGAAACCGATCACGTCACCGGCCGCGTAGATGTTCGAAACATTGGTCCGATAGTTGCTGTCGACCGTCAGGCGGCCGCGCTCGTCGGCCTCGAGGCCGGCGGCGGCGAGGTCGAGCTCGCGGGTCGCACCGGTGCGCCCGACGCTGTAGAGCGCCTTGTGGGCCACGATATTCTTGCCGCTTTCCAGCACCACGCGCACATGCGTGCCACGCTTGCCTTCCGCCGTGGTGATCGATTCCACGCCTTCTCCCAGGCGCAGGGTCACGCGGTTCTGGCGCATCAGGTAGGCCAGCGCGTCGGTGATCTCGCCGTCGACGAAGTCGAGAAGGCGCGGGCGCTTGTCGATGAGGGTCACGCGCACGCCGAGTGTGGCGAAGATGGTCGCATATTCGAGGCCGATGACCCCGGCGCCGATGACCACCGGGGTGCGCGGGAGTTCTTCCAGGTCGAGGATGTCGTCGCTGGTGAATACGGACTGCCCATCGAAGGGAATGTCGGGGGATTTGGTGGTCTCGGTGCCCACCGCGATGACGATCCTGTCCGCCGTCACCGCGCGTTGGCCGCGACCATCGAAGTAGTCGAGGCGGACCGTGTTGGCGTCGGCGAAGGTGGCTGTCGCCTCGATCACGGCCACGCCATTGCGGCGCAGCTGGTGATGGGTGACGTCGATCTCATTGCGGATCACATGATCGGCGCGAAACAGCAGGTCCGACATGGCGATGTCATGCTTCACCACATACGACGCGCCATAGACGTTGCGCTCGCGATAGCCCGACAGGTGCAGTGCTGCTTCGCGCAGGGTCTTGGACGGGATGGTGCCGGTGTTGATGCACACGCCGCCGACGACGGTGCGGCGCTCGATGATGGCGGCGCGCTTGCCCAGCTTGGCGGCCTGGATGGCGGCGCGCTGGCCGGCCGGCCCCGATCCCATGACGATCAGGTCGAAATCATGGCCCTCGCCGGTCGTCGACTGGCCGGTGACGTCTGGTGTGGTCTGATCAAGCATGTTCGCTCCCCGCGTCAAACGGCGCGCAAGCGCCGGGCAGGGAATCAGAATTGCCTGTTTTGGTTAAGAAACCCTTGGTTGCGGGTAGATGCCGCCGGAACGGCGACTATCCTGATTGGCGGTCGGGTCGCAAATAAACAAGCCAGTACACCAAAGCGACAAAAACGCTGCCGCCGACGATGTTGCCGATCGTGACCGGGACCAGATTGGCTGCCATCGCGCCGAACGTGACTCCCTCGGCGCCGAGCAACCAGCCCAGCGGCAGGAGGTACATATTCGCGACCGAATGCTCGAATCCAAGCGCCACAAAGGCGGTGATCGGGAAAATGATTGCGAGGATCTTGCCGGCGACCCGATGGGCACTCATGGACAACCAGACCGCGAGGCAGACCAGGGCGTTACACAGGGTGGCGCGCACGAACGCCTCGAACCAGGTCATCGAAAGCTTGCCGGTCGCGATCGCAATTGCGGTCTCGGCGACGGCCCCGTCACCGAGGCCGAGCGTGCCGGACCAGAAGACCATTACCGCGGTAGCACCGGCGCCCACGAAGTTCGCGATGTAGACGATCACCCAGTTTCGCAGTAGTTGTCCGGTCGTGACCTTCCGGTCGGCCCAGGCCATGACGATCAGGTTGTTTCCGGTAAATAACTCGGCCCCGGCGATGATCACCAGGATCAGCCCGAGGGAGAATACGAGACCGCCGATCAGGCGGGTCGGCCCGAATCCGAGTGTGCTGCCGGTGATCGACAGCGTGAAGAACATCGCGCCGAATGCGATGAAGGCACCGGCGAGAATACCAAGCACGACCAGCGGCAGCAGCGGAAGGTTTGCCTTGCTAACCCCGACATTCTCGACCAGATGCGCGATTTCGGCGGGCGCGTAGGGGTCGCGGCCGGTGTTTGGGGGTTCGGGCGTCTTGCTTGTCATGGCACAATTCTAGCGCGGTCGCTTGGGATGTCACCTGACCTTGATCAAATCGTGGTGCCGAAACGGCTGCACGTCAGTCGAGTGCGTTGGCCGCGCGTAGCCCGGCGATCATCGACGATCCCATCATGAAGCCATAGCTCTTGCGCGGGTCTTCGGCGATGGCGCGCATCTCGTCCTGATTCCGGAGTCGCTCGTCGGCGTCTTTCTCGGCGATGAACTTGGTGTTGCGGATGGTCTGCAGCCGCACATCCTCCAGCGCTACATGGCGCCGCTGGCGGGTGTAGCGGTCGAGCAGGCTCTCATCGGCTTCGCCGCGCCAGATCTGTCCCATCTTGTCGGCGAAATTCACCGCGTCATGGACGCCGGAATTCATGCCCATGCCGCCCATGGGCGAGTTGATGTGCGCGGCATCGCCACCGATGATGATGCGGCCCTTGCGGAGATCCTCGGCGACCCGCTGATGGATCGCCCAGATATTCCGGTGCAGCTCGACCACGGCGCCTGATTTGCCGAAAAAGGCCGCCATGCGGGCCTCGGCCACGTCGTCGCGCACCGCCACGTCATCGGCCTCGCCGTCGCGTGCCGAGAACGTCACGCGCCAGTATTCGGGCAGATGCAGGATCACGCACCATTCGTCGGGATCGGAGATGTAGGCCACCCCGGCGATGTCGGGCATCGCCTCGCTGACGTCGAATGTGGTGCCGTACTGCACGACCTTTTCGTCATAGGTGAAGCCGTCGAAACCAACGCCGAGGGCGCGGCGGATATTGGACCGGGACCCATCGGCGCCGAACACGTAGCGCCCGGCGAAATTCTCTTCGCCGTCGGGCGTCTTCGCGCGCACGGTCGCGCTGTCGCCATCCTGTTCCGCGCCGAGCACCTCATGAGAGAACCGAATTTCGACGTTCGGGTGGTCGGCCAGTGTCTTGTAGAGCGCCCGGTTCAGCTCCATCTGCTCGCACTGCACGCGATAGGGGTACTTCGTCTCATCCTTGAGTGCCGATAGATCGAATTCCGCGACGACGCCCGTGTGCCGGTCGCGGAACTGCCAGACCGGGGTGATCCGCCCATCGTCGAGCACGGCGTCGATCATGCCGAGTTCGTCGAGATATTCGAGAGTCGGTGGGTGGAAGGTCGTGGCACGTCGATGATCCTGCGGGGCCTCCTGCTGCTCGAGCAGAAGGACGGGGATGTCCTGCTTGGCCAGCGACAGCGCCGCGATGAGCCCGGTCGGGCCGCCGCCGGCGACGATGATCCGGTCTGTGGGGTTGGAAGACATGCGCACGCACCGCGTTTGATTTTTCGAGTGAACCGTTTCTACGCCATTGCCGGGGTGCGGAAAAGCCGCACGGGCGGCGCTTGACCCGGTAGTTTCACACCGCCAAACTGGTTTTCATGAATATGAATGATGGTGTGAAGACCGCGGTCCGCACCGTAAACCTTTTCGAGGCGTTCTCGCGTCGCAAGGGTCCCATGACCCTGACACAGATCGCCGAGGCCCTGTCGGCGCCGATCAGCAGCTGTCACGGGCTGGTCCGGACCCTCAGTGCCAAGGGGTATCTCTATACGTCCGAGCGCAACCGGGCGATCTATCCGACCAAGCGCCTGTTGGAGATCGCCACCACCATCGCTGCCCACGACCCGGTTCTCGAAACTATTGTCCCGGTGCTGGAGGCGCTGCGGGACGAGACTGACGAGACCATTCTGCTGGGCCGCCGCCAGGGCGAAACGATTCTCTACCTCGACGTGATCGAGGGTGGTCAGACATTGCGTTATTCCGCCGGCGCCGGGGACATCAAGCCGATGCATTCGAGCGCCATCGGCAAGGCCTTTCTCGGTCGCCTGAATGACACGGAGCGCGCCGCACTGGTGGCGCGCCTGCCGCTTGATCTGCGGACCGCGAACACGATCACCGAGCGGGCAGCTCTCGAGGCAGACCTCACCGAGGGGATCGGTAGGGGATACTTCGTCACCCGCGGCGAGAATGTCGTCGACGTGATGGGGCTGGCGACCACGGCTGACGTGTATGGCGAGACCATGGGGATCGCGGTCGCGGGTCCCCTGGTGCGCATGGAAGCCGGCGAGGCCGAACTTGCCGCACGACTGTTGTCCGCGAAGGCCACGCTTGAAGCGCTGGGGAGCGGCGCATGAGCGATACGGTCTTGCGTCCCGATGCCGTCGCACCCGAATGGGCGGATGCGCTCTACGATGTGCTGGTTGCGCAGAATATTCGCCAGGTCGCCTATGTACCGGATGCCGGGCATTCCCGGCTGATCGCGCGTTGCGAAGAAAACCCGGACATGTGCGCGACCGTGTTGACGACGGAAGAGGATGGGGTGGCGTTACTAGCCGGCGCCTGGCTGGGCGGTGACCGCGGGGTCTTGCTGATGCAATCCAGCGGTGTCGGCAACTGCGTGAACATGTTTACCCTGATCGAGAATTGCCGGTTGCCGCTGGTGGCGGTGATCACGATGCGCGGCGAGTGGGGCGAGTTCAATCCGTGGCAGGCCCAGATGGGCCAGGCGACGCCCGACGTGCTGACCCGGATGGGGGTGCAGGCCCATCGGGTCGACGACCCCGATGATGCGGCGCCTGTTCTCGACGCCGCGATCCGGCAGTCCTTCGACGGTATGCTCGCCTCGGCGGTGCTGTTGTCCCAACGCCTGATCGGCCGCAAGGCCTTCACGGAGGAGGGCTGATATGGCGGACCCAGGAACGCAGGATCTCCGGCTCGACCGGCGAGAGGCCGTCGCCCGGCTGTTGCAAGATCGCGGCGAGCTGCTCGTGGTCTCCGGGCTCGGCTCGGCGACCTATGACTGCGCGGCTGCCGGTGACGATCCGCGCAACTTCTACCTGTGGGGGGCGATGGGTGGCACGGCCGCGCTGGCGCTCGGCCTGGCGCAGGCCCAGCCCAACCGGCCGGTCGCCGCAATCACCGGTGACGGGGACATGCTGATGGGGCTCGGGAGCCTGGCGACGATCGCCGCGGCGGCACCCGCGAACCTGTCGGTGATCGTGCTCGACAACGAAGTCTATGGCGAAACCGGTGCCCAGCCGACGGCAACGGCGCGCGGTGTCAGCCTCGTGGAGGTGGCACGCGGTTGCGGCATCGATGCGCTCGAGGATATCCGCGATATGAATGCGCTGGGTACCCTGGCGGCGCGCATGCAGCGCTGTGAGGGGCCTTTGTTTGCCAACATCAAGATCGCGGCGGGCGAGCATCCGCGCGTCCTGCCGGCGCGGGACGGCGCCTATTTGCGCTCGCGGTTCCGCGAAGCGGTTCTGGGCACCGGTCCATAAGACCGACACACATATGATTGCGTCTTCAGGAGGAAATAATGGCTGAAAAGATAGGAATTCTGGGGCTTGGGCTGATCGGTGGCATTACGGCCGAGATCCTGATGCCGGAGGGCTACGAATGTGCGGCCGTCCGCCGCCCGAGCACCGAGAGCTTCCCCGACACCGGCGGCAAGCTGTTCGACACGGCGCGTGAGCTTGCCGCGTGGGCCGATGTGGTGATTTCGGCGCTGCCGAGCACCGAGGCGTCCCGCACGGCCCTGGAGGGCCCTGACGGCCTCCTCGCGGGAGCGCATGAGGGTCTCACGATCATCGAGATGAATACCTTCCCGGTGGGCGAGAAGGAGCGCATCCGTGATCAGGTCGGCGACACGCCGGCAAAGATCATCGATTGCCCTCTCAGCGGCACCCAGCCGATCATCCGCGCGGGCAAGGGCGTCATCATGATGAGCGGCGACGAGGCGCTGTGCGAATCCGTGAAACCGATGCTCGAGAAGGTCTGCCCCAAGACATTCTACGTCGGCGAATACGGGACGGGCATCAAGCTCAAGCTGATGATCAACTTCATGGTCGGCGCCAACACCGTGGCGCTCGCCGAAGGCATGCTATTCGGCGCCCAGATGGGCCTCGACCCCGATCTGATGATCGATATCGTGGGCCCGAGTGCGGCCGGGTCGACCGTCTTCGGGATGCGCGCGGGCATCATCAAGGATCGGACCTGGCAGCCCTGTGCGGGCCCCAGCAAGCTGTTGTGGAAGGACCTCGACATCGTCGAGGAGCAGGCCGATGCGCTCGGCCTGTCGGCGCCGCTGCTGCGGATCTGCAATGACTATTACAAGAAGATCGCGAAGGCCGGGCGGCTCGAGGATGAGTGCTCGGTTGTTTATGAGATTCTAGAGAGCGAAATTATCGCCTGAGCCGGGCGACGATTGCGTCGAACAGCGCGCCGGGCTCCTGGTCGAGGAAGTCCGCGTCGGCCGCCTCGAGAACTTCGTCGATCCTCCGGGAAATGAGGCCCTGGGCCTGGTAGCGTGCGCGGGCGTGGCGTGCCGTCGCGACATCCTTATGGTCGGCCCGCCAGGCCGCGTGGTTGGTGATCGCCTCGTCGAGCGCGGCAAAGCCATTCGGATCGTCGCGTGATGTCATGATGACGGGCGGTGTCCAGCCGTCAGCGCTCTGATGGTCGGCAACCTGTTCGATCTCGGCGGCCATCAACTCGGCGCCCGGCAGGTCTGCCTTGTTCACCACATAGATGTCGGCCATTTCGAGAATACCGGCCTTCATCGCCTGGATCGCATCCCCGGAGTGGGGCACCAGGATGAGCACGACCGTGTCCACCAGCGTCCGGATCGTGTACTCGGCCTGTCCGACCCCGACCGTCTCGAGGATGATCTCGCCGAACCCGTGCCCTTCCATGGCGTTGAGCAGATCGGCGGTGTTGTCCGCCAGGCCGTCATGGGCGCGGCGGCTCGGGATCGAGCGGATGAAGATATCCGGGTCATCGGCGATGGCATCCATGCGGATACGGTCGCCCAGGATCGAGCCCTGGGACACCGGGCTCGACGGATCGATTGCCAGCACCGCGACTTTACGATCAGCGCGTTTTCGGAGATTGGCGAGCCTGGCTATCAGCGAACTTTTTCCAGCCCCCGGTGCGCCCGTGATGCCAATGCGTGGCAGGTTCCCGGTCGGCAAGGCGCCCTGCTGCGCCAGGGTCTCGGAAACATCGGCGTTGGCGATGCGGGTCAGGGCGCGGCTGAGGTTTCGCCTTGGATTGCGGGACTCTCCGCTCATTTGGCAGCGGCGGCCGGCGGGGCGCCCAGAATTTCGTCGGTATGCTCGCCCAATTGCGGCGGCAACCCGTAGCGGGGCGGATGATCGGCCATCTTGATCGGGTTGCCCACCACACGCAGTGCGCCGTCGGGTGTGGGGATCACAGCGATCATCTCGCGCGCGGCGGCCATGTCTCCGTCGAGTGCACGGTCGAGGGTCTCGACGCCAGAGACCACCAGGCCTTCATTGCCAAGGGTTTCGACCCAATGCGCCGTGGTTTGCGATTTCATAAGTTCGCCGACGGCATCGATCACGGCGGCGCGGTTGTCCGAGCGTGCGTTCATGGTCGCGAATTTCGGGTCGGTGGCGCGCTCGCTCCAGCCGACCACGGCGCAGAATTTCTTCCAGAATTTGTCGGTCGAGACGAACAGCATCAGGAAGCCGTCGCTGGTCTCGAAGACCTGGGCCGGGACCATGTAGGGATGTGCGCTCTGTGATGTTCGCTGGGGAACGATCCCGTGGTTGAGGTAGCCCGAGGCCAGATAGTTGAGCTGTGACAGCATGGTGTCGAACAGAGACACGTCGACCTGGCCGCCCTTACCCTCGATGATCTTCGCCAGCAGGCCGATCGCGCCCATCATGCCGGTCGAGTTGTCGACGGCCGAATATCCGGCCTTCGTCGGCGGTGTGCCCGGGTCGCCGGTCAGGGTCATCACGCCGGTGAGCGCCTGGACGATGTAGTCGTAGGCGGGTTTGTCGGCATAGGGCCCGTCCAGCCCGAACCCGGTGAGGGCGAGACAGACGAGGCTCGGATTGTGCGTTCTCAGATCGTCGTAGGTCAGACCGAAGCGCCGGATGGTGGCTGGCCGCAGATTGGTGATCAGACCCTGGGCGCCGGCCGCGAGTGTGCCGAGCTGCGTCTGGCCGGCGGGCGTGTTCAGGTCGAGGACGATCGAGCGTTTGTTGCGGTTGAGGCTTGCGAAGTAGTCGTTATACGGCCCGGTGAACTGCTTGGTGATGTTGCGGGCCATGTCGCCGCCCGGCGGCTCGACCTTGATCACGTCGGCGCCCAGGTCGCCCAGGATCATGCTGCAGAACGGGCCTGCGAGGACATGCGCGACCTCGATGATCCGAACGCCGGCGAGAGGGCCGCCGGTCAAGCGCCCAGATCCGCTTCGATGGCCGCCACGACAGCATCGATGGTCATTTCGGCCGTGAAAATCCCGCGCGCACCGGCGTGGCGCAGTTCGTCATGATCCTCACTGGGGATCGTGCCGCCGACGAACAGGTGAATATCGCCTGCGTCGAGTTCCGCCAGGCAGCGCACGGTCTCTTCGACGAGTTCCTTGTGGCTGCCCGACAGGATCGACAAGCCGACGGCGTCCACATCCTCGTCCACGGCGACCCGCGCGATATAGTCCGGGCTGCGGCGCAGGCCGGTGTAGATCACATCGGCACCCGCGTCGCGCAGCGCCAGGGCGATGATTTTCGCGCCGACATCGTGCCCGTCGAGGCCCGGTTTTGCGATCAGAATGCGTTTTCCGTTCAGGCTCATATTCGTCGGTCCTAAAGCCGTACCGGCTCTTCAAATTCGCCCCATTGCGTCTTCAGGGTCGCCACCATCTCGCCGACGGTGGCGTAGGCGTGGCAGCAATCGATCAGATACGGCATGAGGTTCTCGTCATCCTTGGCGGCGGCGGCTTCCAGGGCGGAGAGGGATGACGCGACGGCGTCGTTGTCGCGGCTGTCGCGGACCTTTTCGAACTTCTCAATGACCCGCGCTGATGCTTGCGGGTCGAGTTTGAACAGTTCGGCAACGCCGTCTTTCTGGTCTTCGCGGCGGAAGTAATTCTGCCCGACGATGACGGTCTCGCCGCTGTCCACCTTGCGTTTCCGCTCGGCCGCGCGATGGGCGATCTTGAGCTGCAACCAGCCGTCTTCGACGGCCTTGGTGACGCCGCCATAGGCCTCGATCTCGTCGATGACCTTCATGACTTCTTCTTCCATCCGGTCGGTCAGCCATTCGACATAGTAGCTGCCGCCGAGCGGGTCGACCGTGCGGGCGATGCCGGATTCATGGGCGACGATCTGCTGGGTGCGGACCGCGATCTCGGCCGAGTGTTCGGTCGGGATCTGATAGGCCTCGTCGAATGCGGCCGTGAAGATCGACTGCGCACCGCCCATGACGGCGGCCATGTTTTCGGTGCCGACACGAACCACGTTGTTGTCGGGTTGCGCGCCGACCAGAGACGAGCCCCCGCACACGACACCGAAACGGAACATCAGGGCCTTGGGGTCCTTCACGCCGTAGCGTTCGGTCAGGAGTTTCGCCCAAAGCCGCCGGCCTGCACGGAACTTGCAGACTTCCTCGAAGAAATCCATGTGCACATAGAAGAAGAAGCTGAGGCGACGGGCGAATTTCTCGACATCGCCGCCGCGTCTGATCAACTCGTCGATGTAGGCGAGGCCGTTGGCCAGCGTGTAGCCCATCTCCTCGACCGCCGTGCAGCCGGCGTCGCGGACATGGGCGCCGGCGATGCTGATCGCGTTGAACCGCGGCGTCTGGTCGTAGGAGAACAGGATCGTGTCGGCGATCAACCGCATCGACGGGCGCACCGGGAAGATCCAGGTGCCGCGGGCCACATATTCCTTGAGGATGTCGTTCTGGATCGTGCCGGTGAGTTTCTCGCGAGGTACGCCCTTCTTGTCGGCGACGGCGCAATACATCGCGTAGATGATCGACGCGGTGCCGTTGATCGTGAACGAGGTGGATATCCCTGCCAGATCGATCCCATCGAACAGGATTTCGGCCTCGGCGAGGTTCGAAAGGGAAACGCCGACCTTGCCGACCTCGGTCTTCGCGATCGAATCGGTTGGGTCGTAGCCGCACTGGGTGGGCAGGTCGAGCGCGACCGACAGGCCTGTCTGGCCCTGATCGAGCAGGAAGCGGTAACGCTCATTCGATTCCTCGGCCGTACCGAAACCTGAATACTGGCGGATGGTCCACATCCGGCCGCGAAAGCCATCGGGGAAGATGCCGCGGGTGAACGGATACTCGCCCGGCATTTCCGGTTCGCGGTCCGCCACCATGTCCGCGGTTACGACCTGGGGCACCTCGATTCCCGACGGGGTCGCGGTCGTGGGCTTTGTTGGCGGTTCGCGCGGCGGCTCGGCGTCGTCTTTCGCCGCGATGGATTTGTCGGTCATCGGGTCAGCCCTTCTTGGCGGGAAGCACCTTTTCGGCGGCCTCCCAGTGATCGTCGTGTACCCAGGTCTTTACGAACATACCCGTCTCAATCTCCTGCATTTCCGCGCGGGTGTCCCCGCGGCGGTGTGCGTCGCTGACGGCCTTGAAGGCGCGCATGGATTGGGGCTTCTGTTTGCGGATCGGTGCGAGGAAGGTTTCGATCGTATCGTCGAAATTCTCACCGTCTGCGCCGACCGCGTCGTACAGGCCGATCTCCAGCGCCTTTGCCGGGTCCAGCATCTCGCCAGTGCTCATCAGCCGGAGCCCGCGTGCGCGGCCGACCAGGTCGAGCAGATCCGGGCCGCCGCCCCAGGCTGTGGCAAGCGCCAGGCGGCCCTGGACGAAGCCGATGCGCGCGTGGTTCGCCGCGACGCGGAAGTCGCAAGACACGGCCAACTCGGCGCCGCCGCCAAATGCGTTGCCGTTCAGGCCCGCGATGACCGGGACCGGGAAGTCCCGAATGGCATTGAAGGCGGTCTTGGCGTCGCGTGCCATGGTCTCGGCCTCGCCTGCGGTCCGCAGGGCGGCCAACTCGCGCAGGTCGCCGCCGGCGGCGAAGGTCTTCTCGCCCGCGCCGCGCAGTACGGCTGCCACGAGTGCATCGTCTTTGGCTGCCGCGCGAAAGGTCTCGCCGATCGTGTCGATGATCGAAATTGCCAGCGCGTTGTGTTTCTCCACCCGGTTGATGGTCACATACAGGACGCGCTCGCGCGTTTCGCTCAGGATATGTACGTCGCTCATACCAATACTTTCGTCACGGGACACACTGGGGTGGACGGCGAGGATCGTTAGCCCTCGTCCATCTCCGCCGTGCGGTAGATGTAGTTGCCATCCATATAGGTGATGAAGAAGTCGTGGAACGACATCGGCTCGTATTTCGGCGTCTCACCCGGCTTGATGCAGGACGGGAACGGTTCGGCCACGGTCTCATCATTGCAGTTGTAGAAGAATGTCAGCGCGTAACGGTCTTTCAACGGCGGCACAACGCGATGTGGCGTGGCGATGAACCGGCCATTGGTCCAGCGGTTGAAGAATTCGCCGGTGTTGACGACGATCGCGCCGCGCAGGGGCTCGATCTCCATCCATTTGCCCGACGGTGCCATGACCTGCAGGCCGGCGACATCCATCAGCGGCAGATAGGTCATCGAGCTGTGGTCTGAATGGGGGGACAGCGAAAATTGTCCTTCTTCGGCCTCGACAGGCGGATACCAGGCGCAGCGATTGTAATATTCCGGGTGCGAGAACTTCTCGTCGAAGTAATCCGCCGGCAGCTCGAGCGCGCGGGCATAGGCCGGCAGCATCCGCGTCGCCAGCACGGCCATGGTCTCCTGATACTCCAGCAGCGTCGTGCGGAATTCGGGCAGTTCTTCGGGCCACTGATTGAGATTGCGGTGGCGGGTGTTGGCCTTGACCTTCGGGTCATCGGCGGTCCGCTCGCGCATGAACGCCCAGGCCTCGTTGAGGTCCTTCTTTTCGTTCTTCGCGATTTTCGACCAGCGCAGGATCAGCGATTTGTTGGGGATGAAGCCCTGGTGATGGAAGTCCACCCGATACTTCATCTTGGTTTCGTCGGAAAGCGTGAACAGCTCCGCGATCTGATCGAAGCTGCGGTCGATCAGGCCCTGATCGATCCCGTGATTGACGATGCAGTAGAAGCCGAGGCTTTCCTGAATTGCCCGCAGGTCAGTTGCAAACTGCTCCAGCGCTGCGACATCGCCCGACAGGAAGTCGCTGACATCGATGATCGGAATGCGCTCTTCGGCGATGCATTCCGCCACGTTGGCGGAAACCTGGAGTTCGGATTCGGCTGCAACGGACATTTGAGCCTCCATCTATTTGCGTTCGGGCACCCCACGCCGGTTTGGCGGCGCGGGGCATGCTCGAACTCGTTTTTCGGCTGTTTACTGTGCGGCGGCGGCTGGCTCCTCGTCGGGAACGAGGCCCGCGAGGGCCGGCATGACCTTGTTGGCGAACAGCTCCATGTTGTCGTACCAAACTTGGTGCGGCTCGTAGGTGTACTGGATCTGCAGCACCGTCCCGAAGCCGCCAACGTCGTCGTAGAGCTTGCTCAGCTTCTCGGCGACGGTGTCGGGGCTGCCGACAACCCAGATGTTGTCGCAGACATATTCCGCCGTCAGCGCCTCGTCGGGCATGTCCGGATCTCCCTTGTAGAGACCCGTAGCCCCGAGCGATTTCAGGACGTTGAACATGTAGTTGGTATAGGCATGTCCGATCGGGCCGTTCAGCACATGGTCGCGTGCTTCCTGGTCCGTTTTGCCAACGAAAACTTCACGGGCAATGCGCCATTCACTTCGGCGTGGCGGTGGCCGGCCGGTCGATGCCGCCCCCTTGCACACTGCGTCCCAATGGGTGTTCAGGTTGACCGCCGGGAGGTAGTTGATGCTCATCGGAATCCAGCCGTTGGCACCCGCCGTAAACAGCGATTCCGACGACTTGTGCAATCCTGAAACCGCGATCGGCGGATGCGGGTCCTGGTAGGGCCGAATGTGATGACCCAGCGGCACCTGCGGCATCGGCTCCGGCACCTTGAACTGCCAGAACTCGCCGTTGTGTTCGAACGGCTCGTCTTCGGTCCACAGGCGCTTGATCACGTCGATAGATTCGCGCATGCGCGCGCGATGCTCGCCTTCCTTGTAATCGATATCCCAAAAATGGAAATCGGTCGGGGCGCCACCGGCGCCGATGCCGAAGTTCAGGCGGCCTTTCGACAGATGGTCGAGATAGGCGATACGCAATGCCACCTGACGGGGATCGTGCATGGGCAACAACACGATGCCGGTGCCGATGCGGATATTCTCGGTGCGCGCGAACACGGATGCGGCGAAGAGGTCAGTGGCGGGAATCGGCTCCCACGGGATGGTGTAGTGCTCACCCATCCAGCCTTCGGTGTAGCCGAGCTTATCGCCCATCACGAAGGTTTCGATATCCTGGTGGTATTCCTTGGTGACGTCCCCGCCGGGCGGACGAAGCGGCATTGCAAACATTCCGTATTTCATTGTTTGTGTCTCCCTATGATCCGGGCCCCGGGCGGCGTGGCACCGCTCTCATTGCTGGCTGTGTTCATTCTACGCGTAGGGCGTTGGCGGGAGTCAATCACGTTCCATCAATTGAATTATGTTTCGCCTACGTGAAAAGTTGTCGGCGCGGCGGTTAGACCCTATCGTCGCGCAGGACCTGGGGGAGACGACCATGCTGATTGGCAAAAAGGGTGAGGCGAAAACCGCCATCGAAACGGCGGATTCGAGCTCGATCACGGTGCGCGGGAAGGATCTGTGCAACGAGATCATGGGGCACGCCTCGATCGCCGAGTTTTTCTATTTTCATCTCACGGGGCGGCAGCCCAATGCGGATCAGGCGTTCTTCATGGACGTCCTGGTGGTGGCGTTGGCCGAGCACGGCCTGACGCCGAGCGTACAGGCCGCGCGGATGACCCTGGCGGCGGCGCCTGAGGCGCTCCAGGGGGCGGTTGCCGCGGGCCTTCTCGGGGTCGGCTCCGTCATTCTGGGCAGCGCGGATGTGTGCGGCGAAATGCTCGACGATGCCGCGACACGCATCGAAGGCGGAGAGAGCCCCGAGGCGGCGGCGCTGGCGATTGCGCGCGAGCACAAGGACGCGGGCAAATTCATTTCCGGGTTCGGGCATCCCATTCACCACCCGGTCGATCCTCGCGCGGTCCGTATCCTGGAGCTGGCCGATGAACGCGGCGTCTCCGGGCGCCATGTGGACGCGTTGCGCGCGTTTCCAGACGCCGTTGCCGAAGTCTGGGGCAAGCCCCTTCCCATGAACCTCCAGGGGCCAATGGCGGCGGTGCTGCTCGACCTCGGTTTCCCCAAGGCGGCGATCCGCGGCATTCCCATTCTGGCCCGTACCGTTGGCCTGCTCGGTCACCTGAATGAGGAAATGGAACGTCCGATCGGCTTTCTTCTGGCCCATCATGGCGAAGAGGCCATCACCTATGACGGGGACTAGGGCGTATGCCCTCAACAGAGCTCTTTGACCCGGAAGCCGAGACCAGAGACCTGGCGGACCAGAAGCGCCTGGACGAGCCCGTCTATCGCAAGCAGATCGCGTATTTGTTCGAACGGTCTGAGTTCTATCGTGACAAGTTCAAGGCGGCGGGTTTCAAGACCCCGGAATCCGTCGGCGGGCTGGATGAACTGCGGCACCTGCCGTTCACGGTCAAAGACGAGTTGCGGGCCAGTCAGGCCGAGCATCTGCCGCTGGGCAAGCAGCTCGCGGCTCCGCTTGATGACGTGGTTCGCATCTACTCGACCAGCGGCACATCGGGCACGCCGCTCTATATCCCGGTGACCCAGGGCGACCTCAAGCGCTGGATCCACGCGTCCAACCGGAGCTATTTCGCCGCCGGCATCCGGCCCCATCACCGGGTTGTCACCACATACAATTCCGGCCCATTCGTGGCGGGTGCGGTGCACGAATCCATGATTGCGCTGGGCGTGCGCATGGTGCCCGTGGGCAGCGGCAACACCGAGCGGCTCCTGACCGCGCTGGAACGCTTTCAGGTACAGGCCATGCCCGGGACGCCGTCGTATTTTCTCTATATCGCGGAGGCCGCGCGCGCGCGCGGGATCGACCCCCGTGCCTGCGGGCTCGAAACTCTCGTGGCCGGCGGCGAGCCGGGCGGGGGCGAGCCGGACGTCCGCGCGCAGATCGAGGAGGCCTTCGACGCCAAGGTGCACGAAGTGCTCGGGCTCGGTGAGATGTCGATTTCTATGTTCGGCGAGGGGCCGGAACAGGACGGCATGAACTTCCTCGCCCGCGACTACATCCATATGGAGCTGATCGACCCGGAAACGGAAGAGCCGCTTCCCTTCGAGGATGGCGTCCAGGGCGAGCCGGTCTATACCCATTTGCAGCAGGAGGCGGCGCCGCTGCTGCGTTTTCGGTCACGCGACCATGTCACGGTGCGCATGGGACCGGTCGACAGCGGGCGCACGGGCCCGCGCATTCGGTGCATCGGACGGACGGACGATATGCTTATCGTGCGCGGGGTGAACGTCTTCCCGAGCGCCGTTCGTGAGGTGGTGAACACGTTCCGCCCGGATGTGAGCGGTATCATGCTGGTGCGCCCGACCAAACGCGGCGTACAGCAATTGCCGCCGCTGCCGGTACATATCGAGGCGGCCGAGGGCAGCGCGCCGGGCGCGGGCCTTGGCGAGGCCATCGAGAAGGCCATTCGTGACGCTCTGATCGTCACGACAAAGGTCGAGATCGTGCCGTTCGGCAGCCTGCCGCGCACGGACTACAAGACCCGGCTGGTGGACTATTCCGACGCGGAGTCCTGATTGCTGATCAGGCGAGGTCCGGGTTCAGCGTGTATTCAGCGACGACCTGCCCGCTGGCCAGGACATGACCTTCCATCGCGGCCAGTGCCTCGGTGCCACCGAAGACGCCGGTGAGCCCCAGCGTCTCGACATCGAGCGCGTACACCGTGAAGACGTATTCGTGCATGATTTCGTCGTTCCAGGGCGGGGCCGGCCCGTCATAGCCGCCATAGTCGCCGGCCATGTCGGGGTTCGACGCCATGAACATGCCGAAATTATTGGCGCCGCGAACGCCATGCGCAGACGGGCCCGTGGCCTTGCCTTTGGGCACGACCGCATCGGACTCGGCGCCCTTCGGCAGGCTGGTCGTAGCCGCCGGGATATCCACCAGGACCCAGTGCATGAAGTCCATCCGCGCGAGGTCGGCGGGGATTGTCCGGCCTTCCTGGTTCGCGTCGTCGAAGACCGTCGGGACGCTGCGATCATGCATGATGACCGCATAGGATCTGGTGCCGTCCGGGCCGCTGCTCCAGCTCACCGCCGGGCTGATATTCGCACCGAAGGTGAAGGGCACGTCGTCCGTGCGGATGCCGAACGCAAACTCTTCGGGTATGCGTTGGCCGGCAGCGATGCCGTCGATGCTGAGATTGAGATCCGTCATGATTCCTCCCCATGAACCTGGTCATGCAAGGCATGAAGCTTAGCATGCGCGGAGAGGCTGAGAAGACCGGCCTGGTGGCGCTAGAAGTTCGCTGACAGGCTGATCGCTCCGAACCTGTCTGCCTGGCGTTGACCCTCGAATTCCCGGGTCCGGAAGATCTGGGTGACGGCCAGACGCACGCCCTTGTAGATAAACGCGAGACCAAGCTGTGCGTCGCCGACGAATCGTTCCTTGTCGACACTGTGACTGCTGGAGAAGGTGTTTCCGTCGAGGAATATGTCATGGATGACAGCGCGTCCCTGAACGCCGGCGAACGCATACCAGGCGAGGCTCGATCGTTTCTCGACCGCCGCGAGACCGCTGAGGGACGGGCGGATCAGCGGCGGGCCGTAATCGACATCCAGATTCTGTCCAATCCGGAGGATCGCACCGGCGCTGCCAAAGGTCATCACATTGCCGACGCTGCCCCCGACATGGGGGATGGCGCCGGCCTCAAGGCCAAACAGGTTCCAGGCATCCGGCCGCCAGCGCCGCTCGCCGATCAGCATCACACCCGGTTCATTGTCGAGTTGATGGCCCCAGCCGTTGGAACGGCCGACATTGATCAGGTCGTGGACGCCGTTCTGCACCTGTCGGCCCAACGCCCAGGGGCCGACAATCCCGAGATTGAGTTCAACCGTGTCGAGTGTGTCGGTTGCAGAGGATGCCGGGTCGCGCTTGGTCTCGGCATGAACGGATATGGCGCCATACAACCAGCCGGCATAGGGCCGATCATCGGTCACCAGGTCCGAGGTGGCGGTGTTCTCGGGCGTGAAGATGCTCTGCCCGAACGCGGCGCCGATCCGGCCCTGCTTCAGGCTCGCGAAGGGGTAGATCGTCTCCAGCACATCCTTGACCCAGGCAGGATCATTGTCGCGTGCGCCTGAGACCCAGGATAGCCGGAAACCGTTGGTGTAATGGCGGTCGGTTCTGGCGATCCGGTCGTTTTCCCACTGAACGCTGTAGGTGTCTTTCGGCTCTTGGGCCCACGACGGGGTGATCGCGAGCGGCCAGGCGCAAAGCCCCAGAAGGATCGCGGCAGTGCGCATCAGTCCTGCAGGCGAGAGACGGCGAAGGGGTTGAACCGGGTCTCCCGGTCATAATGATCGATCCCCTCGGATCGTTTCAGCCAGTTGATGACGATATAGGTAATCGGCGTCGCCAGTATCTCGTAGCCGATTTTTGCAATCGCCAGAACCGCGATGGTTGTGAGCAGGACCTTGGGCGGCAAGATGCCCCAGAACGCGATGGTGATGAACACGCTGGAATCCAGGGCTTGTCCGACAATCGATGAACCGATGGTCCGCAGCCAGAGCATCCGCCCTCCGGTCGCGACCTTGAGGCGCGCCAGGATATAGGAGTTGGCAAACTCCCCGATCAGATAGGCCACGAAGGAGGCCGCCAGAATGCGCGGGGTGGCGCCGAGAATCACGTCATAGGCTTCCTGACCCGTCCAGAATCCCGCCGCCGGGAGCACGCCGACAACGGCGAATGACACGACAGCGAACAGATTTGCCGCGAAGCCGAGCCAGATCACCAATCGGACCTTGGCGAAGCCGTAAACTTCGGTCAGAACGTCGCCGATGATGTAGCTGATCGGAAAGATCACGATGGCCCCGGGCAGGACATATCCGTCGATCTCGATCAGTTTGACGGCGGTAATATTCGACACGAGAAGACAAGCGACGAACATGACAGCGATGATGAGGAAACGTGTGGTAAGTCCGGGCATGTCTGGTGAACCAATCGTGGATGGTCGGGCTTCGATGAGGCTAATGGCAGGCCGATATACATGGTGTCAATCAGCGGATGCGCGCGCAGCGGGTGTCCGATGAAGACGGCTGACTTCGATTTCGAGCTTCCCGGTGAGCGGATTGCCCAGCGACCCGCCGAACCGCGTGAATCCGCGCGCCTGCTCGACCTGCGTGACCGCATGTCCGACCATGTTGTGCAGGAGCTGCCGGAGCTGCTTGACCCCGACAGCCTGCTCGTCGTCAATGATACGCGGGTGATCCCGGCGCAACTTGAGGGTCGCCGGGGTGAGGGGCGGATGTCCGTCACCCTGCACAAGCGTCTGACGGACACCGAGTGGCTGTCCTTTGCGCGCCCGGCGAAGCGCCTGAGGCCGGGAGATCGCATTGATTTCGCCGAAGGTTTTTCCGCAGACGTGATCGCGCGCGGCGAGGGTGGCGAGGCGCATTTGCGCTTCGATATGGATCCGGCGGCGTTTCGCGATGCCTTGGCGCAGCACGGTCGGACACCTCTGCCGCCCTATATCAAGCGCGTCGACGGGCCGGACGGACAGGACGCGCATGACTATCAGACCATGTTTGCGGTACGTGAGGGGGCCGTGGCGGCACCGACCGCCGGCCTGCATTTTACGCCCGCGCTCATGGCCTCGCTCGCGTCGGCCGGCATGGAGATCGCGACGGTGACCCTGCATGTTGGTGCCGGGACCTTCCTGCCGGTCACGGTCGAGGATGTGCAGGATCACAAGATGCACGCCGAATTTGGCGAGGTTGATGCGGACACGGCCGCGCGGATCAACGCGGCGCGGGCGGCGGGGCGGCCCGTCGTGTCGATCGGCACCACGGCGCTGCGTGTCCTGGAATCCGCCGTTGATGTAGACGGCCATGTCGCGGCGTTCCGGGGTGATACCCGGCTCTTCTGCGTGCCCGGGTATGAATTTCGCGCCGTGGATCAATTGTTCACGAACTTCCACCTGCCGCGCTCGACATTGTTCATGCTGGTCTGCGCGTTCGCGGGCACGGAGCATATGCGGGCGGCCTATCGCCATGCGGTGGATATGGAATACCGCTTCTTTTCCTACGGCGATGCCACTCTTCTGCGGCGCGCCTGACCCTATAGAAGCGTCGGCAAGTATGAGATGATCGGGCCAACAGCGTTTTGCGTGAAGGGCGCAGTGACATGACAGACGAGATCTATGACGGGCTGACCCAACTCGGCGGACCCTCGGAATTGCCGGCATCGCCGGACGAGGCGAAGCTGGAGCGGGTCCCGAACCCCAAACCGGGGGCCACATATCTGGTCCGTTTCGCGTGTCCGGAATTCACCTCGCTGTGCCCGATCACAGGCCAGCCCGATTTTGCGCATCTCGTCATCGACTATGTGCCCGATGGTTGGCTGGTCGAGAGCAAGTCCCTGAAGCTGTTTCTCGGCTCGTACCGCAACCATGGCGGCTTTCACGAGGCGTGCACGGTCGATATCGGCCAGCGCATCGAGGCGTTGCTCGACCCGGCCTGGCTGCGGATCGGCGGCTACTGGTATCCGCGTGGCGGCATCCCCATCGATGTTTTCTACCAATCGGGTGAGCCGCCTGCGGGGCTCTGGCTGCCCGACCAGGGGGTCGCGCCCTATCGCGGGCGTGGATAGAGGCATATGGCCGATCCGGCGGTTGAACCGGTTTCCGATTTAGGGACCGACCCCGGCGCGCGTATTCGCGCGAAAGCGCGCGCGCTTGGCTTCGATGCCGTCGGCTTCGCGCCCGTCCGGCTGGCCCCCCAAATACGCGAAAACCTGGCGGCGTTTCTGGCGGACGGTCGACACGGCGACATGGACTGGCTGCCGGCCAAGGCCGAGCGCCGCCGTGAGCCGGCGGCGCTGTGGCCCGAAGCACGTTCCGTGATCGCACTCGGCATGGCCTACACACCCGATGCCGAAGCGTTTGCGAGCCTCGATCAGGAGGGAATCGGCCACCTGTCGGTCTATGCGCGCGGTCGCGACTATCACGACGTGGTCAAGAAACGGCTCAAGGCGCTGGGCCGGTGGATCTGCGAGGAGTTTCCCGAAGACGTGAAGGTGTTCGTTGATACCGCCCCGGTGATGGAAAAACCCGTGGCCCAGGCCGCAGGTCTGGGGTGGCAGGGCAAGCACACCAATCTGGTGTCGCGCGAGCATGGCTCGTGGCTGTTTCTGGGGGAGGTGTTCACCACCCTCGAGTTGCCTGACGATACCGAAGAGAAAGACCATTGCGGGTCGTGCCGAGAATGTCTTGATGCGTGCCCGACGGGTGCCTTTCCCGCGCCGTATCAGATCGATGCGCGCCGTTGCATCTCCTACCTCACAATCGAGCATAAGGGCCCGATCGATCGTGAATTGCGTCCGCTGATCGGCAATCGAATCTATGGCTGCGATGATTGCCTGGCCGCCTGCCCGTGGAACAAGTTCGCCGCCGCGGCCCCTGTGACCGAGTTGCGGGCACAACCAGAATTCACAGCGCCGCGCCTCACCGATCTTGCACGGCTCGATGATGGGGAATTCCGTGCATTCTTCTCGAGGACGGCGGTCAAACGCGTCGGACGGGACCGGTTTGTCCGGAACGTATTGATCGCGTTGGGGAATGTCGGGGGCGACGGCGCGGCCGAGGCCGTCGGCGAACGGCTGACGGATGCAAACCCGCTGGTGCGTGGGGCGGCCGTGTGGGCCCTTTCGCGCCTTTTGCCTGCGGGTGCGTTCGCGGACATGCGTACACGCCATATGCCTCGGGAGACCGACAGCCATGTGCTGGACGAGTGGACGGCGACGGAGACTCCCGGCTGAGGGCCGCGCTAGTCTCTTCGGCACGAGATTTGACGGGGAGGGAATGGGATGAGCGTTTCTGTATCGGAATTGGTGCACGAGTTCGTGGCTCTGCACGACAATGAAGTGAACTGGCAGGAGGGCGAGGACGTCAACGAGCTGTTGTCGCTGCCGCCGGGCGTGAAGGTGAAGATCTTCAACTATGACGCGGAGATGCAGCGGGTCGATATGAAGGTCCGCTTCCCGCCGGGCTACGTCGAGCCGGAGCACAGCCACAAGAGCTGGCATTCGATTATGGTACTGGCCGGCCGGATGTGCGTGGCGGGCAAGGATCTGCGCCCGGGTGACTATGTGTTCGGCGGCAACACGCTGCACGGGCCCTATGAGTATCCAGATGGCTGCGAGGTCTTCACCGTGTTCATGGGCGAGGGAACTCAGCACGAGTGGGATGAGGACAAGCATCTCGCCCATCAGAACAGTTGGGATGCCGAGACGGATGCCGGCAAGGACGGGGTCGCCAAGCAGGCGGCCGCGCGATCCGGCAGCAAAGTCAGCGCGGATTGAAGGGCTGTCATGGCGACGTATTTCTTCTATTGCCGGGACAAGCCGGACTCCAGGGGAGGCCGACAGGCGATCGTCGAGGAGCACTGGGCCTTCATGGACGGCTATGCCGACCGGATGGTCGCGCGCGGTCCGACCCTGGCCGACGATGGTGAAACCCCGACCGGCAGCATGCACATGGTCGAGCTTGCCGATGCCGAGGCGGCCCGGGTGTTCGCCTATGAGGAACCCTATGCAAAGGCCGGTGTGTTCGAAGACATCATCGTACGCCGCTGGCGCAATGCGCTTGGGCGCACGATGTGGGATTTCGAAGGCGATCCCGAGAACAACCAGCGGTTCCTTGTGATCGGGCACGGCCGCCCCGGCACCACCGAGGCGCGCGACGGCTTGCTTGAGGCGCATCGTGAATATTTCATCGACGGCGGCTATCTGCCCGGGTTCATCGAGCGTGGCCCGTTGTACAACGACGATGAAACCGAGTGGTTGGGCAGCGCCATGCTGATCGAGTTGCCCGACCGTGGCGCGGTCGAGGAAATGCTGGCCGACGAGCCCTACTGTAAGGCCGGTCTCTACACGAGCGTGGACATTCATCGCTGGCGGTTCGGCGGTCGCCACTAGATCGGCAACAGTTCAATTATTCGAGCGTATGACGAACCGTTGCACCGCGCGCGTGGGCGGCTTACATAGACGCCCCGTCTGCCAACCAACCCTGTTGAGAGTGCGCCGTGAACACCCAGCAATATGTCTATGTCATGAAGGGCCTGACCAAGGCCTTCCCTGGTGGCCGCAAGGTTGTCGAAGATGTCTGGTTGAGCTTCATGCCCGGCGCCAAGATCGGCGTCCTGGGGCTGAACGGTTCCGGCAAATCGACCCTGCTCAAGATCATGGCCGGGCTCGACAAAGAGTTTCAGGGCGAGGCCTGGGCCGCCGACGGATTGAAAATCGGATATCTGCAGCAGGAACCCGAACTCGACGCCGACAAGGATGTAATGGGCAATGTCATGGAGGGCGTTGCCGAGACCAAGGCGCTGCTGGATCGCTTCAACGAGGTGAGCATGCGCTTCGGTGAGGATATTACACCCGAGGAAATGGACGCGCTGATCGCGGAGCAGGCCGAACTGCAGAACGAAATCGATGCGAGCGACGCATGGGAGCTCGACCGCCAGATCGAGATTGCCATGGATGCGCTGCGTTGCCCGGCGGGTGACGCCGATGTCTCGACGCTGTCAGGTGGCGAGCGTCGCCGGGTCGCGCTGTGCCGTCTACTGCTGTCGCGTCCCGACATGCTGTTGCTCGACGAGCCGACCAACCATCTCGATGCCGAATCCGTCGCCTGGCTCGAACGCTTTCTCGAGGACTATTCCGGTACCGTTGTCGCCGTGACCCATGATCGCTACTTCCTTGATAACGTCGCCGGCTGGATTCTCGAGCTGGACCGCGGCAAGGGGTTGCCCTTCGAAGGCAATTACAGCGGCTGGCTCGAGGCGAAAGGGAAACGCCTGGCACAGGAAGAACGCGAGGAATCATCACGCCAGCGCACGATTAAGCAGGAGCTCGAATGGGTGCGTCAGAGCCCGCGGGCGCGTCAGGCCAAGAGCAAATCACGCGTCGATGCCTATGAGAAGCTCGTCGCGGACAGCCAGGACAAGGCGCCGGAGGATCAGCAGATCACGATTCCGCCAGGCCCGCGCCTGGGCGACCTGGTGATTGAAGCCGAGAGCCTCCGCAAGGGGTTCGGCAATCAGCTGCTGATCGACGACCTCAACTTCAAGATGCCGCCGGGCGCGATCGTCGGCGTGATCGGACCGAATGGCGCCGGTAAAACCACCTTCTGTCGCATGGTGACGTCGCAGGACACGCCCGATTCCGGAAACATTCGGATCGGCGACACCGTTGTGATGGGATATGTCGACCAGAGCCGCGACGCGCTGTCCGAGGAAAAGACCGTTTGGGAGGAAATCTCGGAAGGGATCGATGTCATCGAACTCGGCAAGCGCAATGTGCAAAGCCGCGCCTACGTCGCCGGGTTTAACTTCAAGGGTTCGGACCAGCAGAAACCTGTTGGACAGCTGTCCGGTGGTGAGCGCAACCGCGTTCATCTGGCCAAGGTACTGAAGTCGGGCTCCAATTTCCTGATGCTGGATGAGCCGACCAATGATCTGGATGTCGATACGCTGCGCGCGCTAGAGGAAGCCTTGCTCGAATTCCCGGGCTGCGCGATCGTCGTCAGCCATGATCGCTGGTTCCTCGATCGTATCGCGACGCATATCCTCGCCTTCGAGGGCGACAGTGAAGTGGTCTGGTTCGAGGGCAACTACGAGGCCTACACCGAGGACCTGAAGCGCCGTAAGGGCGCAGATGCGGACCGTCCGCACCGGATCAAATACAAGCCACTTCAGCGCTGATTGATATTCTCAGTGACTGTCAGAGACAGCGTCTAGCTGTCCCGCATCTTGCGCAGTCGCGCGAGCAGTGCCGACAGGTTGCGGCCACCGTTGCGGATAACAGAGTTGAACTCATCGCGTTGGGTGTTCGCCATGCTGATGCCTTCGAGCTTCACATCGACGATCTTGATGATTTCGCCCTGGCTCGCAACCCGCCACTCAATTCGCACAGGCGAGGTGGGGCTGGTGAAGAACAGGCTCGAGACCAGGGCCACTTTTTCCGGGCCATTGGTCGGCTCATTTGACGCATTGCGGACCTCGAACGCCTGTCCGGAATAGAGCGAAAACCGGTCGGCCCAGGTGTTGACGATGACGTCCTCGAAAAGGACCAGATATTCCTCGCGCTCCTGCTTGGACGCGCTGCGCCAGTACCGGCCCAGTGCGAAGCGGGCAATCCCGTCCACCGCGAACCCTTCGCGGAACAGGTTCCGGAACTGGGTGCGACGTTCTTGGCCGGATATATCGGTATCGGTCAGGGTCGAAATGGCCCGCTCCGAGAGAGTCTTGATGAATGATACGGACGCGTCCAGATGCTGATCTGCCCGCGCCGCAGGCGCGGCGAAGAGCAAAGCGACAACAATGACGAACGCCGGGGTGAAGCGCGCGATCACCTGATCTAGCCCTACTGGCCCGACGCGGTTTCTTTAGCGCCCGAATCTTCGTCCAAATCCAGACCGAGTGTCGGGGCAGGCTGGACGGGAACGGACCCGCCATTGCGGACCTGGTCTTCGCGCTGTTGCCGGTAGAGGCTGCGAACAGCGGCGTAGTAATCGAGTGAGTTGCGCTGCAGATCGCGAACCTGGTCGATATTGTTGGAGCGCCGCACGATGGCATTGCCGGTCGCACGACCGATTGTCACCGGAGTGTCGGTGACCCAACCAACCGGGTCGAAGAAGAAATCGCCAATCGTACCGAATGTGTCACGCAAAGAAGACGGGCCAATCAGCGGCAACATCACATACGGGCCCTGTTCGAAGCCCCACACGGCGAGGGTCTGACCGGCGTCTTCGAAGACGGGTTGCTTGTCAGGCATCGTGTTGCCGAGAAGGAATGTGGGCAGCGCGGTGAAGAAGCGCGTCGCGGCCATATTTGCCCGCTCCATGTCGCCCTGCAGAAGAGAGTGCAGGAAACTCAGGGGCATGAAGAGATTGGTTATGAAATTCTCGATCGGCGGCTTGAGTTCATTGGGAAACAAATCCCTGTAGGTGACGGCCGTCGGCTGCAGCACCAGCTGATCCACCGCAACATTCGCTGCGAAGACCAAGCGGTTGGCAGGTTCGAACGGATCGTTCGCCTTTTCGAATTCTGCCATGGCTTCTTTGTCATCGCTCGGCGGAATAGCACACGCCGTCAGCGCGCCCATCAGCAGCGCAGCGAACAAAAAGCGGGAAGGTTTAAGGTCGGTGATTGTTTTCAACATTATCTCTCGTCCACATCGCAAGTCCGGCTCCCTTACCCAGGAAAACAGCCAGTTGCGTGACCTGCACACAAAACCACCGCCACATCATGCCCTGATGCCCTTGCGAGAACCTTAACGCGCCGCCCCCACGGCACGCCTCGGTCTGGTCGTGTGATTAATTTGCTACCACAGCCCTTGGGGCAGCGCCACACGGAAAGCAAGCGGTCAGGGTGGTGTCGGGAACATTGTTGCAGAATAGATACACTTTATGGATACGAATCGGGCACAACCGTGAGATTTCACTGGAAAACATAAAGGTATAAATATATGTTTATGTCAATGGTCGGCCGAATCGAGAAGGTCGGTACCGATTCGTGCCCCCTCGGAACGGGGAATTGTTTCAACCGGAATACGAGAGATCGCCAGTACCGCCATGGACCAAGTCCTTGCACTCTTGCGTGCGGCCGGAGAGCCGAACCGCCTTCGTATCCTGGCCTTGTGCGCCCATGGTGACCTGACCGTCAGTGAACTGACGCGGATTCTGGGAGAGAGTCAGCCCAGCGTCTCCCGCCATTTGAAACTCCTTTGCAATGCCGGACTGCTCGAACGTCTCCAGGAAGGCAGCTGGGCGTTCTTCCATCTGGCGTCCGGAACACCGATCGCCGATATTCTGCGATCTTTGATAGACCAAATTGACGACGCGGACGGCCTTGTTGCCCAGGACCGTCGACGCCTCGACGAAATCAAGGATGGCCGGGCAAAGCTGGCCGAAGCCTATTTTCGGGAAGCCGCCGGTTCGTGGGACCAAATTCGCGCGTTGCACGTCGATGAGGGCGTGGTCGAGAATGCGATTCAGGATCTGCTGGCGGGCGAAACGCACGACTCCCTCCTGGATATCGGGACCGGCACCGGTCGCATGCTGCAGCTCTTGAGTGATCGGGTGCGTGTGGCCGTGGGCGTGGACCAGTCCCGTGACATGCTTGCCGTAGCCCGCACCAACCTGTCGGCGGCGCGCTACCGCAATTGCAACGTCCGCCAAGCCGATATGTACCAGCTGCCGTTCGATGACCAGTCTTTCGATCTCGTGATCCTGCACATGGTCCTGCATTTTGCCGATGAGCCCGGCGACGCGATCCGGGAAGCGGCGCGGGTTCTCAAGCCGGGTGGCGCTTTCGTGGTGGTGGATTTTGCGCCCCACGCGATGGAGGAATTGCGCGACCAGCACGCCCATCGGCGGCTCGGCTTTCGGACAGAAGAGGTTGGCCGCTGGGTGGCCGACCATGGTTTGCAAACAATCGACGTTCGCACCCTGCCGGGTAATTCCCTCGACGTCACAATCTGGAAAACCCGACGGCCCGCCGATGTGCAATCGATTGGCACGCCGATCCGTCCACGCGCCAGCGCCTAGGAATATTCATGGCATCCGACACAAACAATTTCGAACCGGCGCCTGCGGCCCGCGCGCTTTCTGTCAGTTTCGAGTTCTTCCCGCCGAAGACGCCGGAGATGGAGGTGTCGTTGTGGAACACGGTGTGTGATCTGGCACCGATCAACCCGTCTTTTATCTCTGTGACCTACGGCGCGGGCGGCTCGACACGTGAGCGGACCCACGCAACCGTTTCCCGGATTGTCAACGAGGCGGGACTGACGGCGGCGGCGCATTTGACATGTGTGGATGCCACACGCGCCGAGATCGAGAGTGTCGCGCGGGACTACTGGGCCGCGGGTGTCCGGCATATTGTTGCCCTGCGCGGTGATCCCCCGGAAGGTGAAACGGGCTACATCCCGCATCCCGACGGCTATGCGTACGCTGCGGACCTCGTCGCAGGGCTGCAAACGGTCGCGCCGTTCGAGATATCGGTGGCCGCCTATCCCGAAACCCACCCCGAGGCACCCAGTGCCGATTTCGATATCGACAATCTGAAGCGCAAGGCCGACGCGGGTGCAGCCCGCGCCATCACCCAGTTCTTCTTCGACAATGGCGCGTTTCTGCGCTTTCGCGACCGGGTCGCGGCGGCTGGAATCGATATTCCCCTGATCCCCGGCATCATGCCGGTCGGCAACTTCAAGAGCATGATGCGTTTCTCGGCGATGTGTGGCGCGAGTGTGCCGAACTGGCTGGCCGAGGCCTATGACGGGTTGGACGACGACCCTGCGGGCCGGGTCGAGGTCGGCACGCGCATCGCGAGCGAGCAATGCCTCGAGCTCCGTGACCACGGGATCGACGACTTCCACTTCTACACATTGAACCGCGCGGACATGACCCATGCGATTTGCCGCAATCTGGGCATATCCACTGCCGGTTCGGAGACCCAGGCATCATGATTCAGGCACGGACCAAGAAGGCCCTCGCAGATGAGCTGACCGAGCGAATTGTCGTCCTCGACGGGGCGATGGGGACGGAGATTCAGGCGTTGAAGCTCGTGTCCGCCGACTACCATGGCAAGCATTTCGAAGGCCTCGGCAATGATCTGACGGGGAACAATGACATTCTCAACCTGACGGCGCCGGATGCCATCCGCGAGATTCATCTGAGCTACCTGGCCGCCGGCGCCGACATCGTGACGACCAACACATTCAATGCGACGACGGTCTCTCAGGCCGACTACGCCATGGAAGAGTATGTGGTCGAGATCAATTCCGAAGGGGCACGTCTGGCCCATGAGGCATGTGACCAGGCGATGGAGCGCGAGCCGGGACGCACCTGTTGGGTGGCCGGTGCGATCGGGCCGACCAACAAGACCACCTCGATCTCACCCGACGTCAACGACCCGGGATTTCGTGCGATCGATTTCGACACGCTCAAGGACTCCTACAAGCAAGCGGCGCGCGCGCTTCTGGTGGGCGGCGTCGATCTGTTTCTCATCGAGACGATCTTCGACACGCTGAACGCCAAGGCCTGCATCTTCGGGCTCGAGGAATTGTTTGAGGAAACCCAGGAGCGCCGTCCGATATTGATCTCAGGCACGATCACGGACCTGTCGGGCCGGACCCTGACCGGGCAGACACCCGAGGCCTTCTGGAATTCGGTCCGCCATGCCAACCCGCTGACCATCGGGCTGAATTGCTCCATGGGCGCCGAGGGAATGCGGCCCTATCTCGTCGAGCTGTCGCGTGTCGCGGATGCCTTCATCTGCGCCTATCCCAACGCCGGGCTGCCGAACGAATTCGGAGAATATGATGAGGAAGCCGACCAGACGGCCGGCTTCGTGCGTGAGTGGGCTCAGGACGGACTGCTGAATATCGTCGGCGGCTGCTGCGGCACCACGCCGGCCCACATTGCGGCAATTCGCAAGGCGGTGGATGGACTGCCGCCGCGTCTGGCGCCCGAACGTCCGGCGGCGATGCGCCTGTCCGGCCTTGAGCCCTTCACGGTTGCGACGGGGGATGCGGCATGAGCGCGGTCGGCAGCCAGTTCGTCAATATCGGAGAACGGACGAATGTCACCGGGTCGGCGCGGTTTCGCGAACTGATCACGGCAGGCGACTACGACACGGCGCTGGAGGTCGCGCGCCAGCAGGTCGAGAACGGTGCCCAGATCATCGATGTGAACATGGATGAGGGGATGCTCGATTCCGAGGCGGCGATGGTGCGCTTCCTCAACCTGATCGCCGCCGAGCCTGACATCTCACGGGTGCCCGTGATGATCGATTCTTCGAAATGGTCGGTGATCGAGGCGGGGCTCAAATGCGTGCAGGGCAAGGCGATCGTGAACTCGATCAGCCTCAAGGAGGGCGAGGAGCCGTTCTTTGAGCAGGCAAGCAAGATCCGCCGCTACGGCGCTGCGGCCGTGGTTATGGCGTTCGACGAGGACGGTCAGGCCGACACGGCCGACCGCAAGTTCGATATTTGCGCCCGGTCCTACAAGTTTCTTACTGAAGAGGTCGGGTTGCCGGCCGAGGACATCATCTTCGACCCGAACATCTTCGCTGTCGCGACGGGCATCGAAGAGCATAACGAATACGCCATCGCGTTCATCGAGGCGACGAAGCGCATTCGTGCCGAGTTGCCCCATGCCCATGTCTCGGGCGGTGTCTCGAACCTGTCCTTCTCGTTCCGCGGCAACAATGCGGTGCGCGAGGCGATGCACGCCGCATTCCTGTATCACGCCATTCGCGCCGGCATGGACATGGGCATCGTCAATGCCGGCCAGATCATGGTCTATGACGATATTCCCGCCGATCTGCTGGAGCGGATCGAGGATGTGTTGTTCAACCGGCGTCCGGACTCGACCGATCGGCTGCTCGAGGTCGCGGACGGGCATCGCGACAGCGGTGCGGCGGCAGCCGAGAAGAACCTCGAATGGCGTGAGGGCAACGTCAACGAGCGGATCGAATACGCACTGGTGCACGGCATCGCCGACTTCGTGGTCGAGGACGCCGAAGAGGCCCGCCAGGCGGTCGAGCGTCCGTTGCATGTGATCGAAGGCCCGCTGATGGACGGCATGAACGTGGTCGGCGACCTGTTCGGCGCGGGCAAGATGTTTCTGCCCCAGGTGGTGAAGAGCGCCCGGGTGATGAAGCAGGCTGTGGCCCATCTCACGCCGTTCATGGAAGAAGAGCGCGAGGCCGCAGGTGGCGCGGTCGAGGCCAACGGCAAGATCCTGCTCGCGACCGTCAAAGGCGACGTCCACGATATCGGCAAGAACATTGTCGGCGTGGTCCTCCAGTGCAACAGCTACGACGTTGTGGACCTGGGCGTGATGGTGCCGGCGGAGAAGATTTTGGCTGCGGCGCGGGAGGAGAATGTCGACATCATCGGGGTGTCGGGTCTGATCACGCCGAGCCTCGATGAGATGGTCAGCCTCGCCCGCGAGATGAAACGCCAGGACTTCGAACTACCGTTGCTGATCGGCGGCGCGACCACCAGCCGGTTGCACACTGCGGTGAAGATCGACCCCGGCTATGACCACCCCGTGATCCACGTGAACGATGCCTCGAAGGCCGTCGGTGTGATGAGCAATCTGTTGTCGAAGACGGCGCGCGACGGGTTCGTTGAAGGAATCAGGACCGAATATGCGACGGCCCGGGAGAAGCATGCGGGCAGTGGCCGGGAATCCAAACGCCAGATCATCGCCGGTGCGCGCGCCAACAAGGCACCGATCGACTGGTCGGACTATGCGGCGCCCGTGCCTTCATTTCTCGGCACGCGTGTGTTCGAGACCTACGATCTGGCCGAGCTGCGGGGCTGCATCGACTGGACACCGTTCTTCCGGACCTGGGAGCTGTCCGGCAAGTTCCCCGATATCCTGCAGGACGATATTGTCGGGGAGGCCGCGCGCGATCTGTATGACGATGCGCAGGAAATGCTCGACCGGATGGTCACCGAGCAATGGTTGAAGCCTCGCGCCGTCGTCGGCTTCTGGCCGGCCAACGCGCAGGGCGACGACATTGCGCTGTATCGCGATGAGGCGCGCACGGAACCGCTCGCCGAGATACACACGCTGCGCCAGCAGATGATGCGCGGCAACAATGCGCGGCCCAACTTCGCGCTGTCCGACTTCGTGGCGCCGGCGGATACCGGTGCTGTCGACTATTTCGGCGGCTTCGTCGTGACGGCGGGTGCGGAGATCGATGCGATCGCGTCGCGCTACGAGAAGGACAATGACGATTATAATTCGATCCTCGCCAAGGCGCTGGCGGACCGGTTGGCCGAGGCCTTCGCCGAACGCATGCACCAGCTGGTCCGGACCGAGCTTTGGGGCTATGCGCCCGACGAAGACCTGTCGAACGCCGACCTGATTTCCGAGGAATATCAGGGCATCCGCCCCGCGCCGGGATATCCGGCCTGCCCGGATCACACGGAAAAGGGCACCCTGTTCGAGATTCTCGATGCCGAGGCCGCGACCGGCGTGTCCCTGACGGAGAGCTACGCCATGTGGCCGCCGTCATCGGTTGCCGGATTCTATATCTCCCATCCCGAGGCGCGTTTCTTTGGGGTCGGGCGGATCGAGCGCGACCAGGTCGAGGATTATGCCCGTCGCAAGGGCATGGACGTCGAGACGGCGGAGCGCTGGCTGGGGCCGAACCTCAACTACAATCCCGATGACCACGCGGACCGCGACGCCGCAGCCTAGGCAGAATCACGACGAAGGCTATTCGCCGACGACCATCCGCCGGGTTTCCGTCTCTGCCACCACGCGCCCGCGGCGGATCACGTAGCGTCGGTCGGGTTTCTCGACGATGGCTTCCAGTGGTGTTTTCGCGTCGAGGATCACCAGATCGCCGGCACAGCCGGGCGCGGTTCCGTAGTCGGTGAGACCCAGGACCTTCGCGGCGTTGTCTGTTGTCATGGTGAACACGGCCTCGATCTCGTCGGGCTGGCTCATATGGGCCGCATGGGCCAGCAGAAATGCCAGTTCCAGCGGGTCGTCGCGCCCGAACGGGTAGAACATATCCCGCAAATTGTCCTGGCCGAACGCCACGTTGACTCCACGGGAAAGCAACTCCTTTACCCGTGTGATCCCGCGCCGCTTGGGATGTGAATCCTCGCGACCCTGGAGCATCAGGTTGGTCGCCGGGTTGGTGATCATGTGGATGCCCGCCGCAGCGACCATGTCCATCACCCGCTCGGCATAGTCGTCGGGATAGGCGGCGAGCGCGCAGGTGTGGCCGGCGATGACACGCCCCTGCCAACCATGGGCGATCGTGGCCTCACACAGCATCTCGAGCGTGCGCGCGTTCGGGTCGTCCGTCTCGTCGATATGCATGTCGACGGCGCAGTCATGTTCCCGGGCGATGTCGAACGCGATCTCGATATGGGCACGGCTCTCATCGGGGCCGGCCTCGTTGAAGGGCATGCCGCCGATCTGGTCGGCGCCGCGATCCATGGCCTCGCGCAGCAGCGCCTCGCAGCCGGGGTCGCCGACGATGCCCTTCTGGGGAAAGGCGACGATTTGCAGTTCGATCAAATTCGCGAATTGCGCCCGCACGTCCAGCAGCGCGTCGAACGCAGTCAGGCCGCAACCTGTATCGATGTCGATATGGGTGCGCATGCGGGTGACGCCGTTGGAGATCGCCGCCCGGATGATGTGCCCGGCCCGCGCGACGATATCTTCGCTCGAATAACTCTGCTTGCGGACGCCGAGAATCTCGATGGCCTCATCGAGGGACCCACTGGCATTCACCGGGATGCTGTCGGCGAGCATCACCTTGTCGAGATGGATATGGGGCTCGATGAAACCTGGCACGCAGAGGTGGCCCGCCGCTTCGATGATGGTCGCTGTGGCTGGATCGACGTCCCCGATATCCACATACAGGCCGTCGGATATGGCCAGGTCTGCCGGTCCCGGTTGGCCCCAGACGGCGGCGTTGCGGATGAGCATGTCCGTGTTCATGTGACCGGTTCCCCTGCTAGCGCTTCCGTCAGGCGTGTTGCCGCGTGAATGAAGCCGTCTCGCTTGGCCACGCGGTGGATGGCGTCGAGATTGCGGGTTGCGGCGTCATCACCCGGGTCGCGTCCGTGCGCCGCGAGGGCCCGTCCGCGGGCGATGAAGAAGTCGGTCCAGGGCAGGGGCTCGTCGTCGGTATACGCATCGAGCGCATCGGCGCGGGCGTCGGCCGCATTCCAGTCACCCGCGTCGAGCGCCGCCTCTATGGCGTCGCGGTAGAACCAGAACACATTGTGCGCGATTGGGCTCTCTGTGTTGAGCAGCGCTTCGCCGTCCCGCAGCGCGGTTTCGCGGTCTGTCGGGGTCTTTCCAATCTGGCCGAGCAGCCCGAGAACCCGCGCGCCGATGAACACCATGCCGAAACTGCGCGAGAGCGTGAGAGCGTGTTCGGCACATTCCTGCGCGCCGTCGGGGTCGCCTAGATTCCAGCGGGCGCGGGCTCGTTGGATAGAGTTGTAGGCGTCGAGCCGTTGATTGCCGATCTCAGCGATATGCGTGGCGTCGGCTTCCAGCAATGTATCGGCTTCCTGGGGGTGGCCACCCTCCATCAGCATCTCTGCCTCGATGATGCCGGTGATGATCAGTGACCTGATGTTTCCCACCCGTTCGGCAAAAGCACGTGCTGCTTGCACATCCTCGAGCGCCGCAGCGTTCTCGTTCATGTAGCGGCGGCAGACACCGACCATGTGCCGGTTGGACAGCTCGATGCGTCCGAGGCCGTGATCGGCGGCAAGCTCGACGCAGGCGAGGAAGCTTTCATAGGCGGAGCCCATCCGCCCGGCGGCGTAGTGGGCATCGCCGATCCCGCCCAATGCCATCGCCTGCCATTCGGGATCGCCAGCCTGTTGCGCATATTCGAGTGCGGCTTCCTGATCGGCCAGGCATCCGGTGATGTCCGCGCTCGAGAACCGTAACGTTCCCCGGTAGTGGTGAAATCGCGTCAGGGCCTGTTGGTCCAAACTGTCGAAATCTATCGTTTCGAGGCGGGCCAGCCCCTCATCGACTTCGCCGGTGACGCGGAGACAGGCGACCTCACCCAGAGCCGCGCGGGCACGGGTTTCCGGCGCGGGATGGGCCTCACCCAGTGCCCGATACTGTTCGATGGCCTCGCGCACGTTTCCGGAATCGTGATGGATGTCGGCGTTCAGCAACGCCAGCTCGAACCCGTCACCGGCGTCCGGGTCGGAGGTGAGGCCGCGTTTTGTGAGTTCGAGCGCAGCGGGGTATCGATAGGCCGCAGCTTGCAGGCGTGCCGCCGAGAGGAATGCGGCGGGGGCCTGCGGATCGCGCGCTTTTGACAGATGTTCGGCGTGCAGGGTTGCATCGCGCGTGGCGTACCATCCGGCCGCCGCCAGGTGGAGATCCTGGGCGCGCGTGGATAGCAGGCTTTCATAGATTCCATCACGCACCAGTGCATGCGCGAAGCGCCAGGCCTCGCCGTCGCGGCGCACCAGGCCGCGTGCGGCGATTGTCTCCACATCGGCTACCGTACGGCCCAACAATGCCGCCACACCACCGACCGTGAATCGCTGGCCGAACGCCGAGGCAGCCTGCAGTAATTCTCGTTCGTTTGCAGGCAATTGGTCCACTTGCGCCAAGACGATGGATTGTACGCTGTCGGGCAACGTGTCGGTGCCGCTTTCGCCGGCGGCGCGCGCGAGATGCTCCAGGAACAGCGGGTTGCCGTCCGCCCGTGCGATGCAGTCCGCCCGGACTTTGTCATCAAGGTCTGCCAATGCGCCGGTGAGTGCCGCGGCGTCCGCCTCGTCGAGTGGTCCGAGATCGCTGGTGACGATCGACGTGCCTCGCACGCCGGCACGCCAGGCGGCGTCGAACGGGTCATTTTCGATCCGTGTGGTGACGATCAACAACACCGGCAACTCGGCGATGCGCGTCGCCAGGGTTGCGAGCCGTTCGCGGACGTCGGCGTCGGCCCAGTGGGCGTCTTCGACAATCAACAGGATGGGCGCTTTGGCGGCGTGTTCGGTCGCCACGGCAATCGCTTCGCCGATGCCGTGGTGGCGGCCCTCCGGTGTCTCGGCTGCGAAAATGGGCCGGGTTTCGCTGGTCTGTGGCAAGGCGAGGACTTCAAGCAGATATGGCGCCAACGATTGCGGTAGTTCGCCGGTCTGCAGCTGGTCGTTGAGCGCATCGGCGCGCTCTTCGCCGGCCGGAAGGTCAAGCAAGCTGGCGACGAGATCCCGGATTGCGTCGGCGCCGGTGCCGGCACCGAAATCGAGCACTGCGGCGCGGTGAACCGGTATATCTGCTGCCCGGGCGCGTGACGCCAGCTCTTCGGCCAGGCGTGTCTTTCCGATCCCTGCTTCGCCGCGGAGTATAAATATTTGCCCCTGGCGGCTTCGTTGTGTTTCGGCAAGGAGTCCGTCGAATTGTTGTAACTCGCGGTGGCGGCCAACCAGGGCGCGCTGGCTGGCTTGCCGATCGTGCAGGCCGTCTATTGCCCAGGCTGAAACCGGCGCATCGATGCCCTTGATCTGGCCGGTTTCACGTTGGGTGGCGTCGGCAAACTCCGAAACGGCGCGATGAACCTCCCCCGAGACGACGATCTCGTCCGTCTGGGCGACGTCGCGCAGTCGTGACGCCAAGTTTACCGATTCGCCGATCACCGCATATTCGCGGTGTGCGTCGCTGCCCGTGCCGCTGGCCACGACGGTGCCGCTGGCGACGCCGATATGGACCTTAAGGGGTGGATCCAGCCCTGCGGCGCCGGCCTTGATGGCCAGCGCTGCACGAACCGCGCGCTCGGGATCGTTTGTGTGGGCGCGTGGCGCGCCGAACACGGCCATCACCTCGTCGCCGATATGTTTGTCGATTCGGCCACCGAGATCGGTAATTGCAAGATCCGCGATCTCGAAGAAACCGTTCAGCATGTCGCGGGTCGCCTCGGCGCCCAGCTCGCCGCTCATGCGGGTGAAACCGGAAATATCTGCAAACAGCACGGTTACCGGTCGCCGATCGCCGCGCATTTCGGCCGCTTCGTCACGGATGTCTGTGGGGTCTGTTGCGCCCAGTGCCACGATGGCGCCGGCGAAGCGCTTGCGGTGGCCGAGAGTCAGGCCGAGTTCCTTGAGGTCGTCGTCGGTCAGATCCGGCAGCAGGTCGAACTCGATGTCGTTCTCGGCAAAGACCTCGGCATAGCCGCCGAGCCCGTTCGCATCGAGCCACGCGTCCAGACGGTTCACCACGCGATACATCCGGGGATGGGCGCTTGTGTCGATAATGCGGAGTTTGGTTTCACAGCCCCGCAAGTATCTCAGAACCGGCCCCGTGGTGCGATCACGAAACGTCCACTTGGTGACGCGGGGAATCCGCGAGCGCCTACAGACCCTGTTCGATGACGTGTTCCACGGGGCGTCCGCTGACCCGAATTATACGCTCCAGGGGTAAGTTCAGGGTCGGGTCGTCTGTCGGACTGTCGAGCCCGCGCTGGATAAACGCCCCAAGATTGCGTGCATGATTGAGCGCGCGTTTCCCGGCGGGCAGGCGCTCTGCCTCGTAGCGCGCCATGGCCTCGGGGATGCTCTCGCATTCCGCCAGGGCGTCAGCGAGTGCCAAGGCGTCCTGTCCCGCCTTGAGCACGCCGACCCCGACATGGGGCCTGGCGACGAATGCCGCGTCGCCGATCAGGGCCACATTGCCGAATGCGAGGTGGTCATTGTCCACATCGTAGATCGGCTGCACGGTCGTCGAATCCGCGCGCATCACTGCCTCGTGGAAATTGGCCGGCATCTCGCGGCGCGCATTCTCGCGCACCGTTTCCACATGTTCGGGCCGCATCAGATGCGGGGAGATGCCGTGCTCATATGTCTTGCCCGATGCGTCGGTCAGAATGTCGGCGAGTTTTTCGTCAGATGCCGGGTGATACCAGAGATAGGTGTAGCGGCGTTCGCCGGGGATCTGTGACCCATCCGGCCCATCGATCGGATAGCCGATCAGCTGGCTGCCGGACATGAACAGGAATGCATAGTGATCGAAGATGTTGGCGCGGAATGTCTCGGAGAGTTTTGCTTCCTGACTGGTTCCGCGCCAGGCGACATAGCCCGCATACTCGGGCTGAATTTCCGGGGCGACGATCTGGCGAACGCCGGACCGAAACCCGTCGGCACCGATGACCACATCGGCTTCGAATGTCCGACCCTCGGTCGTGCGGACAATCGTCACGTCGCCCGACGTCTCCATTCCCGCGAAGACATTCCCGCCGTGATAACGCGCGCCCGGGAATCTCTCAAACAGTGACAGGTAGACCTGATTCCACGCGCAGAGCTGCTGGTCGAGTGCAAATTGAGAGACAATCGCGCCGCTACGATCGAAGGCCGTGCGACCGGAAACATCGATGCCACCCGACACCCCGCGGGGCACGTCGAGCAGGTCGAGGAGGTCTTCCAGCTCCGCGTGACGCGCAATGCCCTGGCCCCGCGATGCGAGGTTCTCTGGCGCGATCTCCAGAATGTCGACGTCCCAGCCGCGGCGGATCAGGTAGTTGCCCGCGAACAGGCCACCCACCGACCCGCCTACGATGACGGCGCGCTTGTTCTGCATGGTGTGTGAAACCAAAACCGTGCGCGCGCGAAGCCGCTATTCGCCCAGATCGACGATGGCGATGACGGGCCCGCCACCCTGTGGGCCCTGATGCATGGCGTCCACCGACACGAATACAGCCGGGTCGCCGATGGCCATCGCGGCGACGCCACCGACCGCTGCCTTGGAATGGCGGTGATGGTGCACATCGGAATCGTCGAGCATGATCTGGCGACGGCCGCGCAAGCGTGCGCTCGGGTCGGCCTCGCACTTCATGAAGCAGTTGACGACCTTTCCGTTCAAATCCTCGGAGCGGGGTCGATCAGGCAGTTCCAGACCGGCGTCGCGGATTGAATCATAGATGCCGTCGACGTCGAGCGCGTCCTTCATCACGGAATGGCCGATCCGGTACCGACCGCCGGCGCCGGCCTTGTTGCCAAACAGCACGATCTGCGCCCGGTC